>Ga0209362_1000972_pt1 | contig 23903 bp, 12 predicted proteins | sample SaaInlV_165m_DNA_FD_184680 | JGI IMG/M metagenome (GOLD analysis project Ga0209362, IMG submission 184680) | Marine microbial communities from expanding oxygen minimum zones in the Saanich Inlet - Saanich Inlet SI037_S3LV_110m_DNA (SPAdes)... | ecosystem: Environmental > Aquatic > Marine >...
GGGTTGGAAATAATTTGATGAAATGGGCATAAAATAGTTGGCGCAGCAATAAGCGTTTATAGTCGGCGGAACCCCTAACATCGCTTATGGGACTTATCTCACGTTGAAGTACATCATTGGCAGATTTCATATTTTGGGCTGAAAGTTCTTTCCCATTTAAAAACGCTGAAGTCTCGTTCAAATACATTGGGATGGGGCCAACACCACCGGCAGAAAGATGAGTTTCAATGATTTCATTATCGGCCATAGAAATTTGTATGGCTGTGTTCACACTTGCAATATCAAGATGAATTCGTTTACTGACTTTTTCAAAATTGAAATGACTATTTTCATTCGGAATTTCAAAAGAAATGACTGAAATAATTTCTCCTGCCGATTTATCCAAATCTTTATATTCTTTATAAAAATTTTTCAAACGAATGGTTCTATCTCGCCCATTTTCAGTCAAAGTAATATTTGCATTTAAGGCCAGGAAGAACGCAGTAAAATCACCGATTGGAGATGCATTCACCAAGTTACCGCCCAAAGTTGCAATATTTCTGATGGGTGATGAAGCTACCAATTTTATATGATCAGTAAGGTTGGGGAACATGGATTGCATTTCATCAGATTCCAACATATCCGTAGCTGTATTTCCGGCTCCAAGTGAACAAATTCCATTTTTAACTTTTGTAAACCTGATTTCTGGGAATTGAGTGATAAGGTTTACATCATGGTCAATTAATTGATCCATTTTTTGGACATAAAGATCAGTTCCGCCGCCGACAAGCTTTCCATTTTGTTCGGTTTTTATAACAGGAATCAATTTGTTTAATTGCGTTGAAATATCCTTGAAATAGGATGGAATAAACTTTTGTGTAATTAACCAATCAAGGGTTTCTTTCTCACTTTTATCAGAAAGGGATTCCGTAATATGTTTTGCGGCTCTTTCAATCGGTTTGTATCCCGTGCATCTGCAAATATTCCCATCGATTGATGCGATGGCATCTTTATAACTTGGCGCTGAATTTGTCAAACAAAATTGGGTGAGCGAGACCACAAATCCTGTCGTACAAAATCCGCATTGAGATCCACTTTCATCCACTATATATTGTTGGACGGGACTTAATGATTCCATATTAAGCCCTTCAATCGTAACTACATGTTTCCCTTGAACATTCCCAAGCGGCGTTAGGCAGGATGTTACTTGTTTGTAATCCATTTGTCCATTTTTTAAATCACCAATGAGAACTGTGCAAGCGCCACAATCACCTTCCCGACAGCCGATTTTAGTCCCGGTCAGACTTTTATCATATCGGACAAAATCAAGGAGCAGCGAACCGCTGGGTTTTTCCGTTTTTATTGTCTTATTATTAAGGATGAATTCGATCATTAATACTTAACTTTTTCGGTGGATTCTTGCCACTGTGTAAAAGCGGTTTGAGCTTCATTTCTCAATAATTGAATTGTGGGTAATTTCCGTTCGGCGATGGAGACATCTAACTCACTGTAAATAAATTGGTCATCAAAATTAATGTTTGACGCATCCTGTTTTGTGTTGGCGTAATATATTTTGTCCGGTCTTGCCCAGTAGATTGCACCCAAACACATGGGGCATGGTTCACAACTGCAATATATTTCGCATCCATTCAACTGAAAAGACCCCAGCTTTTCACATGCGTTTCTGATGGCGACAACTTCTGCATGAGCAGTTGGATCGTTGGTGCTCGTAACTGCATTGACACCGCGGGCGATAATGTTGCCATTTTTTACAATGACTGCGCCAAAAGGTCCACCATTTTCGGAATTAACATTTTCTAATGATAACCGAATAGCTTCCCGCATAAAGTCTTTCTGTTGGTTCATATTCATTTAATTATTTTGGTAATATTGTTCAACTTGCATGATCATTTTTTCTTTTTCATCATCCGATAAAAAGCTGGATTTAAAACTGTTTTTTGCCAGTTCGATAATTTGTTTTTTGGATAGGTCTAACGCATTAGCAACACCAATATAATTTTCATTCATGTAGCCGCCAAAGTAGGCCGGATCATCTGAATTTATCGTAACCATTAATCCTGCATCCATTAATTTAACTAAAGGATGATCCTTTAAATCTTCCACAACTTTTAAGGCAAGATTGGATAAGGGGCACACAGTTAGGGGTATTTGTGTTTCTGCAAGGTGTTTAATCAATTGATCATCATCAAGGGATCGATTTCCGTGATCAATCCTAGATACCTTCAGCAAATTAATAGCTTCCCAAACATATTCAGCCGGTCCTTCTTCACCTGCATGCGCCACTGTTAAAAGTCCTTCTTCTCTTCCCTTTGCAAATACGCGTTCAAATTTTGATGGTGGATGTCCCATTTCGGATGAATCTAATCCGACGCCATCAATCCATTGTTTATAAGGCAATGCTTGTTCCAGCGTTTTAAAAGCTGATGCTTCATCAAGGTGGCGTAAAAAACACATAATTATTCGGGAGCTGATTCCCAATTTTTCTTTACCGTCTTCCAACGCGCTATGGATTCCTTGGATCACTGTATAAAAAGGTACGCCTCGATCTGTGTGTGTTTGGGGATCAAAAAATATTTCTGTATGAATTAGATTCTGGTCATGTACCTTCATGAGATAAGCCCAAGTTAAGTCATAAAAATCTTGAACGTGTAGAAGCACACTTGCCCCGGCATAATATATATCCAGGAATTCCTGAAGATTGTTAAAGCTATAGGCTTTTTTGAGTTCATCTACCGAATCATAACTTATGGGAATATTATTTCGGTGTGCAATTTCGAACATGAGTTCAGGTTCAAAGGTACCTTCGATGTGTAAATGAAGTTCGGCTTTGGGAATGCCTTCAATAAATTTTTCTATTTGTATTGGATTCATTTGAGTTATTTTAATACAATGTGGAAAACATGGCTGACCATTTCGGGTATCCAGTTTCACACCATAAAGTTTGGTAGAATCTGACAGAGAGTAAGCGAAATTTAATAAAAAAAGGCTCCACAATTTCGGATAAGATATTTTCTTATTTTCCATTGTGAAGCCATGCGCTTTTTACAGAGTGGCCCGGGCCGGAATCGAACCAGCGACACAAGGATTTTCAGTCCTCTGCTCTACCAACTGAGCTACCAGGCCTTCCATCATCCAAGAATGGAATTGGAATGCTTAAAAAAGCGGGGCAAAATTACCGGAGCAGTTCATCAAAACAAAAAGAATTAATCTGAAAATACATGAAATACATATTCCTTGTTTCAGCCCTGTATTTCTCATAGGTTTTCCGGCATTTTTTATAGGGGATTCATTCATCATGTCTCGACGGAAAACATTGGTACTTGCGACGCATAATATTCATAAGCAAACGGAGATGAATTCTATTATGTCTGATTTGGGTGTTCAAGTGATTGGGTTAGACCAATTCCCAGACATAAAAGACATTGAAGAAACGGGAACCACGCTTATTGAAAACGCATTAATCAAAGCAAGAACAGTTTATCAATTAACCGGTTTACCTTCTCTTTCGGATGATACTGGGTTAGAAGTTGATGCACTCAATGGAGCTCCAGGTGTGTATACCGCAAGATATGCAGGAGAAAACCCCACTTTTGAAGATAATGTTAATAAAATGTTATTGGAATTGAAGGACGTTTCAGATTTTAAAAGAATAGCGCGATTTAGAACTGTTTTAGCATTTGTAAATTCCGATTCGGAACTATGTGAGGAAGGAATCATAGAAGGAGAAATTACAAAATCAGTTTTTGGGAAGGATGGGTTTGGATATGATCCAATTTTCAAACCAAAAAATTATAGCATTACATTCGCAGAAATGTCTGCTGAAGAAAAAAACAGAATAAGTCATCGCGCACGCGCATTAGTGAAAATGAAAAAAACAATAAAAAAATATTTTAAGAATGGAGATTCTATCGAGTAAAGCGGTATCAGTTTAATCAAGACTGAACTTGATCTTTCAAAAACATATTTATTCATTTCTTAGCCGGTTCTTTTTAGCCGGTTTTTGGGGACTATTTTCCATCGGGATTCTCTGTGCCCAAAATCCAGATTCCACAATCTCGTTGGTATCACATCGCATTGTCCTACCCGATTATATTCCATCATCTCCTTTGGTAATTAATCCATTCCCAGAACCAAAACCTAGCTTAGTGCAACCCCTAGATTCTATGACAACTCCTAGGGGACTTTTAAAATTCCCTTATGAATCTCAACGAACCATTGTTGAACTTTCTTGGGATTGGAAAACTATCACTATTTCTGAGAAGGTGGATGGAACTCAAATAAAAATGCCTTTTACAGTGTCTGTGGAATGGTATTTGGAAAAATTTCATCAGAAAGCTTGGCATAAAAAATTCCTTGAGACCATGCAAAAAGATTCGAAAGGAGATTCAAAACGCCGACGTGGGCAAATGTTGGAAGTGGTGGGTGTGGATATTGGACGACTGGGACGCGCATCGCTCCGAGTCAGTGGAAATGTAAACATTAACGGTAAAATGATTTTCCAGGATCAGGAACTTGTCCGTTCTACATTAAATCAATCTGAAAATACCCATCTTGCATTTGATCAAAAACAGAATTTGAATATTCAAGGTAAAATCGGTGACCGAATTACGGTGGCGATGGATCAAGATTCTGAACGTGATTTTGATTGGGAAAACAATATTCGAATTTCCTATGAAGGACATGAAGACGATATTATTCAAAAAGTTGAAGCTGGAAACATTTCACTTTCATTGCCATCAACTCAATATGTGACTTTCTCTGGGAAAAATAAAGGACTGTTTGGGATTAAAGCAATTTCAAAACTTGGCCCTATCGATATCACAACGATTGCATCTATTGAAAAAACAAAGAAAGAACAATCCGAATGGGAAGGCGGTGGACAAAGTAGCACCCAGCAAATCCGAGACGTAGATTGGATTAAAAATAGATACTTTTTTGTTCACCCGTGGTTTAGAAATGGGTTGGATACTACAGCTTTAATTCAAGGGCAAGAAAAACCCATAAGTATTCCATCTTTTTATCCAATGAGTGAAGATGGGATACATTATTTTTCTGAAAATGTGAAAGTAACAAAATTTGAACTATATAAATCTGCAAGTAATGACCCAACCGCCGTAACGGGAATGGCTTATATTGATCCATTAAATAAAACAGATTCTACTTATTTAGACGAAAATGAAGAAGGGAGTTTTATTCGCCTTGAACAAGGGACCAATTATTTTGTGAGCCCAGATTTAGGATTTATCAGAGTTCGGGAGCAAGTTTCTCAAGATATTCTTGGGTGTACATTTGTTTTAGCAGACCGGGAAACCGGTGATACAGTTATGGTAGTTGGTTCGGGTCCAAATTCCCTAGGTGACAGTTTATCCCTCATGATGCTAAAACCCCGAAACAATTACCCGAGTCATTCCACTTGGCCCCTCATGTTTAAAAATGTTTATTATCTCGGCACATCTAAAATCAATCCGAAAGAATTTGAAGTAAAAATTTATAATAAAAATACCACCCCAGTTTCAGAGAGGGATAAGGCCAGTAGTTTACCCTATATTACCTTGTTTGGTTTAGATAAGCGAGATGAGAATTTTGATCTTAAATATGATGAACTGTTAGATAAAGAAGATCCTAATATTATGAATATGGTCGATGGAGAATTGATGTTTCCAACCTTTCATCCTTTTGCCAATGGTGATTCACTTGAGGGTGGAATTATTTCGACTCAATTATCAAATCAATTAGGGGCAGGAAAACTTTATACATCATCCGTTTCTTCAGAAATAAATGGTGATCACCGATGGTCCATTGAAGCAAAATATACCAATCAAAGTTCCACAATTAATCTTGGTTTTATGTTGGTAGAAGGCAGTGAAGAAGTTATCCAAAATAAAGTGACGCTTAAAAAAGGTCTTGATTATAATATTGATTATTTTACGGGAACCATTGTACTTTTGGGTGCTGCCGCTAACGATCCCAATGCTACTCTAAAAATCAATTATGATAAACATGAATTAGTTTCTTTTGATAAGAAAACTATTTTTGGAACTCGTGCCCAAATGGATTTGGGAAAGAAAAATTCATTTATTGGAGTGACTGCCCTTTATTTTAATCAGTCTATCATCAACGAGAAAGTGGAAGTTGGTTATGAACCAACTCGGAATTTTATTTGGGATATTAATGGACGTTACGAATGGGAGATGGACGGTATAACCCGATTTATTGATAAACTTCCTCTTATTGAAGCAGAAAAACTGTCAACTTTTTCAATTGAGGGAGAAGTGGCTCAAGTAATACCAAACCCCAATTCAATCAATAATCCTGAAACGGGTGACCCAAATGGTGTTGCATTTATTGATGATTTTGAAGGAAGTAAACGAACAACATCACCATCCATTCAAAGACGCTTTTGGAAGGCATCTTCAGCTCCGTTGAATTATGATTCATTCTCCGATTCCTTTTTTGATGAATTGAAGCAAATACATAGAGGAAGGTTGAATTGGTATAATCCTTATGTTCCCTATAGAACAAAGGAAATTTGGCCAAATCAATCCACATCTTTAAGAGCTGGAAATGAAACGACGGATGTAATGGTTCTAAATTATAAATCAAGAAAACATCAAAGAGATATTGATCCTGATTCACTTTGGGTTGGGGTGACTACATCTTTGTATTCTGGGGATTATGAACAAACTCAAAGTAAATTTTTTGAAATTTGGCTCAAGGGAGAATCCGGTCGACTTCATATTAATTTGGGAAAAATTTCAGAAGATATGGATGGGAACGGACTCTTAAATACGGAAGATATCCCCGGGGCTGGTTTAACCTTAGGAAATACGTTTCTTGAAGATGCGGAAGATACGGGTCTAGATGGATGTCCCGATGAATTTGAAGATGGATTGGGTGGGTGCTTTGAATATACAAGACCTATTGATGGAAAGCTAATTGGCGATAATGATGGAGATGGAAATATCGATGAAGAAGTTTGGAATGGAATTGATGATGACGGAGATGGTTTAATTGATGAAGATATTGATAACTCAATTTCTCTCCCCGGAATTGTATCTGAAGATCCAAATAGTGATAATTGGAGTTATGATCAAAATGACATTTATAATTACTCACAAGTAAACGGGACTGAAGGAAATGGAACCGGAAGTAAAATTCAGGAAGGTGGAAAATACCCGGATACAGAAGATTTAGATCGCTCTACTTTTATAGATAAAACAAACGATTATTTTTCGTCACAATTTATGCTAACTGACACAACATACTTTGTGGGTGAAACAGAAAAAAATGGAGAGCCTACTGGTTGGAAACTTTTCCGAATTCCTCTATCAGATTTTAAACAGGTCAAAAATATTGAATGGAATGAAATCCGATATGTTCGTTTAGCAGTTACTGGATTGGATTCAGTCCAAAAAAAGCTTCAGATTGCTAAGATTGAAATTGTTGGAAACGATTGGCAAGAAATGGGAATCACAGGATTGGATACAGCCCAAACAGATACCTCGAGTTTTTTCCGTCGATATTTTGGATCAACTGATGGCGATGATGAAAATGGACCGTCATTTAAAGTAGCCGTTATTAATACAGAAGATAATGCAGATTATTCTCCTCCGGTTGGGGTTAAAGGAGAGTATGACCGTTTGAACGAGATTCGATCGAAAGAACAATCTCTTGTTTTAAAATTTCAAAATCTTCCTTCAAAGGCAACGGGAATTGCTCAAAAAACACTTTATACTTTGAATGATAATCAGAAACGAAGTTTTATGACCTACGATTTCATGAAAATGTACGTGTATGGAAACAGTCCTTTTATTACCCAAACCACCACTGATGTTGAAGTCTTTTTAAAATTCGGTTTGGGGGAAGCTTATTATGAAATCACAAAACCAGTTTATAATGGTTGGGATGAGGATGATGAGCGAAATAGTTTTAAAATTGATTTGAATTGGTTGGCTGCATTGAAACAAGCGGATATTTCTCAAATTTCTAAATTCAAAGAAACTGATATTCTTTTAGATTCTGCAGATGTAAGGCAATATATCTTTACTGATGATAAAGGTTTATTGACGGGGAAAAGAGTCAAAATTGTGGGGAAACCTGCATTGAATCGATTGGTTTATTTTTCTGTGGGTGTCAAGAATACAGGAAATGCTCCGATTGACGGCGAAGTCTGGCTGGATGAATTACGATTAAGTGGTGTGAAAAAAGAGAAAGGGATGGCCATGCGAATTCAATCTAAATTGAATTTGTCCGATTTTGGGTCAGCCACTTTTTCTTATAATCGTCAAGATGCTGAATATCATAAACTACAAGAACGATTATCCCGTGGGACCAATACATCGGAGAACATGAATATATCCGGTAAAATTAACCTTCATCAATTTTTTCCAAAATCTTGGGGAATCGTTATTCCATTAAATACAACTTTGAAGCGGAACCAAAGTCGTCCTAAATATTTTTCTGGTGAAGATATTCTTGTGGATCCAAATAATACCCCCGATTCTATTATGTCAATCAGCGAATCAATTTCATTAAGTACATCCATCAAGAAGTCGGGTAAATCCGATAACCGATTTATGAAATATACGGTGGACAATATGTCGCTATCTCTCAGCGCGAGCCAATCTCGCTCCTCGGATGTGACGTATGAAGAAAAATGGTCAGAATCCTATACCGGAAAATTCTCGTATAATATTCCTTTTGGGCGAAATAATTATTTTAAACCATTTAAATGGGCAAGTGATATTCCATATTTCGGAAAATCTTTTAGTGATTTTCAATTATTTTATACGCCATCTTCGTTTAAAACCGGATTGAATTTGAGTGAAAGTCTAAAATGGAGTCAGCCAAGATTTGGGGATAGAACTCCTGAGAATTATAATTTTGGTTTAAGTCGAAGTATGAATCTAGATTATAAATTGACCAATGGATTGGCCGCAAAATATTCTTGGGGCGGTGAAAGTAAAATGAATGATTTTCGAGGATATGCTTGGACAGCCTTGAGAGATCTAAACCCAGGCACTGTTACAACAACAACAGAAAGTTTTAACTCAACTTTTAATCCTGGTATTATGAAATGGTTAAAACCATCATTTAACTACACAGCAAATTTTCGTTGGAGTGATGATTTAACTCGTGAGGGGCAGGATATTAGTACGCAATTACGTTTTGGTTCAAACTTCTCAATTTCGCCTATCCAAATTGTGGAATTAATTTATAAACCAACATCATCGTCACAAGGAAAATCAGGTAGTCGATCTCGTGGAAGTCGTTCTCGATCTCGTAGTTCCAGTCAAAAAGAAGAAAAGTCTGAATCCAAAAAACAATCTGGAAAACTGAATCCACTAAAATGGGTTCATAGTCTTTTCAAAAAAATTAATCCTATTTCGTTGAGTTATACAGAAACGTTGAATCGTTCTGCAAAACAGGTGATAGGAGATATTCCTTCTGGATATAAATTTGGGTGGCTACCGGAACATGGACTCGAACAATCTTCCCAAATTGGAAGTAATCTTGGAACGTGGGATCATAAACGAGACGGGTCGATTCGAAGTGGTTTAAAGCTTAGTCGAAATTTGACGGTGAGTTCCAGTTTTGGTCAAAATTTCTCAACAAATAGAACCAGCTCAGGTGTAGAACAACTTGCCATGACACGAGATTATTTTTCATATGGTGACTTATTGGAAAATGGATTGCCAATTCCAGGATGGAGTTTTCGCCTAAGCGGATTGGAAAAATGGCCCGTTATTAAATGGATTGCAAAGTCAGCTTCCGTTGAACATGTTTATTCAGGGAAAGAAACTCGCGCTTGGCAATTTGAAGATTTTTCACCAGATCAAATGAACTTTTTGAATTTTGGCACTTTTGCGGAAGATTATAAAGACAATGAAAGGTCTTCTAGAATCAATCGAAATTTCTCGCCACTCCTTGGTTTAAATATGACATTGAAGAAAAATATTTCTGTTAGTTTTAGACATAATCGAAATAAGTCGTTGGACGAATCTCCCACTGGGCTCACTATCCATAAAGATAATAGTTATACATCCACAGCAACATATACTCACCGTGGTGGAATGATTCTCCCAATTCCATTTTATGGCGATTTGAATCTAAATAATACCATGGGTTTTACCCTAAATTTTGACTTGAATGAAAGTCAAGAAGAACGATCAGGTGATAAAGTGAATCTGGAAGTGGGTTCCTTTTCAGAAAGTTGGAAGGCTGGACTACGTGTCACATACCAGTTTTCCACAAAAGTTAGCGGGGGTCTTAGATATGAATATCGGGAAAGTAATACCCGTACCACGGGACGAAAAATTGATCGAGATTTTGGATTTGATGTAAACTTGGCTATATCAGGATAATATGAAAAAAATATTTTTAATGATTACAATACTGGGGTTTGTTAGCCTCTGTTCCGGTTGTAAATCAGATATCCCGATATTTGATGAGACTCGCGCTTTTGCTTATTTGGTTCGTCAGTGTGATTTTGGTCCCAGGAATCCTGGATCTGATGGATATTATGCATGCCTCGAATATATCAAAACTGAATTGGATCAATCCGCAGATGAGATTATTTTGCAAGATTTCTCTTATCAAGAACAGCGAAATAATAACAAATATGAATTACAGAATGTGATTGCGCGATTTAATCCTAATGCTGATTTTCAAACAGTTATTTCTGCTCATTGGGATACGCGTCCTTGGGCAGATCAAGACAAGAATCAAGGCAATAAAAAATCGCCGATTTTAGGGGCAAATGATGGCGCCTCCGGTGTTGCAGTTTTATTAGAATTGGCTAAAATTTTGAAAGAAAATCCACCGAATATTGGTGTAAATCTTGTCTTTTTTGATGGGGAAGACATGGGCATTCCTGGCGAGAATAATACTTATTGTCAAGGGTCGCAATATTTTGCAAAGAACCTTCCCATTCCGAAACCGAATGAAGCCATTAATTTGGATATGGTTGGGGATAAACAATTGGTAATTCCCATTGAACGATATTCTCTGGAATATCATCCTAAACTTGTTCGATATCTTTGGGACCGCGCTCGCGATATGGGTTTAGATGCATTTATTGGGCGAGTAGATTATGCAATTTATGACGATCATGTTCCGTTGTATGAAATGGCTGGAATTCCAGCCATTGATATTATTGACTTTAAATATCCCAATTCATACGCAAATTTTTGGCACACTCAACAAGACATCCCTGAAAATTGTAGTAAAGAAAGTTTAGAGCAAGTTGGGAAATTAATGTTGGATTATATTTATAATAGAGAGGGGCAAAACTGGGGTAATGATTAATGACCTTTTTACCTAAATTTGACACTATGCGTTTCCATAAATTATTAATAATTGGCCTAGTTTTTTGGGCGTGTTCGGGCCCAGAAAATTCACCGGATGAAATTCCTGTTTCTAATAAACAATTCACATTTCATCAAAATCTAAACCAACTTTATTTTGGTGCCAGTGTAGATGAATCTTATGACGCTGAAAACTTGTCTAAAGTTACAATTTATTGGTTTGGTACCAGTCGCGGAAATGCGATTGATACATTAGTTTTATGGGACAATGGAACCCATGGAGATATTCTTTCTGGTGATCTTTTATGGGGATTGAAAATATTGAACGATTCAAGCAATATTTCGAATGTACTTGGGGATGATTCAGGATTTGTTTATTTAGATTATATTGCAGTTTACCAAACTCAATCTATCGCGGTTGCTGATTCTTTTAATATTGGGAATATTATTCCAAGAATAGTCAATATATCAGCACCGGATACAATTGTTCGTCCGTCTGATGAAACTGTGGCGCTCCAATTGGTTTCTGCAGAAGTTTTTGATGCAGACGGTTTAGAAACAATAAAATGGGTGGGTTTCACATCTTATTATGTTGAAGGTGATTCCATGATGAATAAAGGGGATTATATCTATCTTTATGATGATGGGAGCGATGTTATTTTATATCCACCAAATTTCACCAGTGGAGATGATGTTAGCGGTGACGGAATTTATAGTTTTAGAATTCCAATTTATGGAACAGGATTCACAGACCCTGATTTTCAGACGAAAGCCGGGTCATTTACATGGCGTTTTAGTACGCAAGATGCTTCAAATGAATACAGTAAAACAATCGAATATGATATCATCATTCAGTAAATATTTTCTATTAACCTTAATGGTGACTCAATTGATGGGGCAAAGTAATACACCAACTCGATTTGCATTGAAAACCGTTATCCAAGACACTTTTTTGACTGAGGGTCTTAGTAGCAATATTGTTGCAGAAATTCGAACTTTAGGCGATTCTCTTACTTGGCTCGGGACAGGACAAGGGTTAGCGCTTCATGACGGTCACAGAATTTTTGCCTATCAAACATCTGCAGATTCATTAAAGGATGGTCAATTTACAAAGCTTGTTCCTCAAGGAGGAATTCCAGCCATTGCAGTTATGGGTGATACCATGGCTGTTGCATATTCCGGCGATAATGGAAATATCCAAGTAGGATACGGGGTAACCCTGACTTATGATGCTCAGGATACATCTGGAATAACTTGGACTTATTTAAAACAGCCCGTTGATAATGTGGCGGATACATTGAAACCTTTTGGGGAAGGATATTATCGTCAATTACCTGTTACGGTTCCAGAAGCAAATGTGACGTATGATGCAGATTTATCTGGTGATTTTTTATGGACCGCCAGTTGGGCTGGGGGACTTAGACGTTATCATTTAACAAAAAGAGCCTGGGAAAATGTTCCCATGCCCATGGATGGGCAAGATTCATTATCTTTATGTGAAGGTTTTGATGAAACTACTTCTGATGGAAAATCCGTTCTACCGGGTTATTATTTAAATCCGAGAGATCCAGGAGATGGTGGGAATCATAATCACAAAGCGTTTTCTGTGATTGCTTATGGTGATACGGTTTGGGTTGGTACGGCCAATGGAGTGAATAAAGGTATCATGATTGTTGAAGTCAATGAAGTCAGTCCTGGCATTTTTGAAATATTAAATTGTATCGAATGGGAACATTATTCTTATCCGGATGATGGTCTTGCTGGGAATTTTGTGGTGGGATTAGCCAAACAGTTATGGAATGGACAAATTACAATTTGGGCAGCATCACTTTATGCGGATAAACCAGGAGAATCGCGAGGACTCAGTTATACTAGAGATGATGGCGTCACTTGGAATACCACATTATTGAATGAACGTGTTTACAATGTAACAACAAAAGATTCATTGGTTTTTGCATCCACTTCTTCAGGGCTTTGGAAAAGTCATGATGGTGAAAATTGGGCAAAATATAGTGCTGCAATTGATACGGCATTTTTAGCGCACCAGCAAATTTTGACAGACTTAGTTTATACATCAAGCTTAGATGAACGTGACACAATCCCTAAACTTTGGATTGGTACTTCAGACGGAGTGGCATTGTCTTCTGATATTCATGGTGCAAGTTGGTCCATTTTTCAAACTGAGTATGACACAACAGAAGTCTATGCATATCCCAACCCTTTTTCACCGTTGAGTCACAATCAATTGAACGGTGACGGATATGTACGATTTCATACTGGAGAAGTTTATAATACAGAAATCATTTTAGATATTTTTAATTTTGCCATGGAAAAAGTTTATTCTGAAAATTTCAATCTAAATAAATTTCGGGGAGCCGTAAAATGGAATGGTCGAGGTCAAACGGGTGCTCTTGTTTCCAATGGTGTTTATTTTGCCCGAATCAATTTTGCTTATTCAGCCAATAATTCTCCCAAGGATTTTTGGACAAAAATTATTGTGGTTAAATAATGAAAAAATTTCTAATCAGTATTTGTTTATTTTCTATTCTTATCGGTCAAGATTGGGGCTCACAACCCGGTGGCTTTTTGCGAATGGGCATGACGGCTCGATCCATCGCAATGGGCAGTGGTTTTACAGCAGAAATGGATCTCAGTTTTGCAACATTTCACAATCCAGCTTGGGCTGCTTTTTTGACTCATCGCCAAATTGGGAGTTCCTATTCAAATCTATCTTTAGATCGACGAGTCGCTGGGACAAGTATTGCAATGCCTTTGCCTCCAACCGCAGGCGTTGGGATTGGATGGGTTTATGCTGGCGTTACAGATATTCAGGGTCGATATAGTACGGGTATGAAATCATCCATGATGCAAACGGGTGAAAATGCGATTTATTTTACATTCGCACAAAGAATTTTAAATTGGATATCATTTGGAGCGAATGTAAAAATTCTCCGATATGATCTTCCCATTACCGAATCTGATCAATTAACCGGCTCAGGAATTGGTTTTGACATTGGCCTTTTAATTAAAACGGGAAAATTCAACACGATTGGAATTACTATTCAAGATTTGAGTTCAAATTACCAATGGGATACGGGAGATGTCTATGCCGAAGGTCGATTGTATAAAGATGAATTTCCAACTATTTATAGAATCGGATCTCGACTCAATCATAAAGGATTAATTGTGGTTGGAGATATAGGACTCATTACTGATCATGAATCTTATACAGGAATCATACCAAGGTTGGGTGTGGAGTATGGATTCTTAGAACAATATTATTTCCGTGGTGGATATGGCAATGGTCGGAAAGCGTTTGGAGTCGGCTATGAATATGGATTGTTTAAACCCCATGATTCCTATATCGATTACGCTTTTTCTATGGATTGGGCAACTCAATCGGCTCATACAATTTCGTATGCATTCCGTTTTTAAAATTTTTCTAATTCTCCTTTTTCCTTTATACGGAATTGGAACACAATTTTTAGTTTTACCTGTAAATGCGGAAGAATTGAGTCTGGGAAATCATCCCACTATTTTGGGAATAAAATCAGGGAATCCAGCACTCTATTCGGCACCTGAACTTCACCCCGATTTTTCGGTGAGTCGTGGACTTTGGCTTGGGGATGTTACTTTAACTCATTTGAGTTATGCACAAGTATTAAAGTCGAAGAAAATATTTCATATCAGTGCAAAATATTCTGGAATTTCTGATTTAGAATTCAGAGAATCGGTTCCACAAGATGACGCATTTTCTACATTTTCTTCTTATGGGATATTGTTGAAATCGGGGCTTTCTATCCAACGGGAAAATCAAAAATTTGGTCTCTCTCTCTCTTTTATTTCAATGGGATTATATACGGATGTGTCTTCGGGCTTGGGACTGAATCTCGGATATGCCTTGAATTTAAAAAATGGGTTTACCTTTGGAGCCACAATTAAAAATTTAGGAAAAATGTCAGAATTATCCAGTGGGTCACCTATTTTACCTATTTGTGTGAGTGGTGGACTTTCTAAAAAAATAACATTCAATGAATATCACAATACGCTTTACGGATCCGCAGATTGGAATCAGGTTTCGGATGCAGTAAAAGTTTATTTAGGGAACCAGTTTCGGTGGAATCAATTAAGTATAATGAGTGGTTTTTCCTCTTCAAAAAATGTAGTTGAAACATCTGGTGGATTCGGGGTGCAAATTAGCCGTTACCAAATCACATATGGGATCAAATTTGGATCTCAAAATCTGGGTATTCCTCAAACAATTTCGTTTCAATTCCAACTCCCATGACAAAAAAGAAATTTCAATTTCCGATTAATTATATTCTGATTGGTTTCATCGTTATTCTTCTGATTTTTCTTAGGCAGATGGATCAGCGGGTAACTGTATTAGAAAACCAAATTGTGACAGTTGAAAAAGTGGACGTGGTCAAAAAAGAAGAGAAGGCCCATAAAATTTCGCCGGAAGTTCCACCTCCAACCATGAAAGGTAAAATCGCAATTATCATTGATGATTTCGGATATCGGAACGATGATGTTTCAGATGGGTTTTTAGCGTTAAATGCAAAATTGACCTATGCCATAATTCCGGGACATGAACACAGTAAATCTTTTGGGGAAATGGCCGTAAAAAAAGGATTTGAAGTTATTGTCCATATGCCTTTAGAAAATCTTGCAAATAAGGGTGGCGAAGATTCATTTGTATTAACAACATCCATGAAGAGTGAAACGATTCAAGAAAGAGTTCGGACGGCGTTGAATCAAATCCCTATGGCAATTGGAATGAATAATCATCAAGGATCGAAAGCATCGGCTGACCAACATGTCATGTCCAATGTGGCGCGGGTTATTAAGGAGCGAAAATTATTTTTTGTGGATAGCCGAACTACGGCTGAGACCGTTGCCGAATCAACAATGGAAGTTTTTAATGTTCCTACAACTCGTCGAAATGTGTTTTTAGATAACGTTGATGATGAAGGAAAAATATTAGCACAATTGATTGAATTGGTTGAAAAGTCAGATAAATTGGGCTCAGCAGTTGGAATTGGTCATGTAAAACCAAATACATTAAAAATTTTAAAAGAACATATTCCTATATTGCAACGAAAGGGATATCAATTTGAATTTGTTTCAAACATGCTACATTAACTAACCTTTAACAAATTTTTACCTTCGAGTAAACTCCAATTTTAGTCTAAATTCAAGACAACACATTTAGTAAAACATAACTATCAGGAAATCGATAAATCAGAGATCGATTCAAAAGCCAAATGAGATTTTTACCTTTTTTATTATTTACAATAATTCTTCAAGCGTCCAATGCCAGAATTATGACGTACAATTTATTAAATTATGAGGATGACAATAGTCGAGAAGATGACTATATTGCCATCTTAGAATTGATTGAGCCAGATTTAATTATTGCCGAAGAAGTTATTGGGCAAAACGGATTCAACCATTTCAAATCGGATGTTCTTGATGTTTTTGAACCAAATGAATGGTCCGCCGCTACGTTTACAAATCAAAGTGCACAGCAGGATATTGCTCTCTACTATAAGCACAGCGAATTTTCATTTTTGAGCACATCTATTATTAATACTGCATCTTCTTCCGGATTGAGAGATGTACCTGAATTTGTCATGATTCATGAATCTTCAGCAATTGAATTCAATGTTTATGGTGTTCACTTAAAAGCAAGCTCTGGAAGTGATAATGCATCTCAACGATTGAATGAGGCAACCGTTCTTCGATCTTATTTAAATGATCTAAGCGAAGGAAGTTATTTTATGGTTGCAGGCGATTTTAATATTTATTCTAATTCTTCAACGGAAGAACCTGCCTTTGATATGCTTACAGGCGATGCCAGTGACAATGATGGAAGATTGTTTGACCCAATTGACCGTATTGGCCCGTGGCATAATAATAGTTCTTATTCAGATGTGCATACCCAATCTCCCAGAACCACAAGTTTTGGAGGTGGCGCCAACGGTGGAATGGATGACCGATTTGATTGGATCTTTGCTTCGTCTTCAATATTAGATTCTGAATCCGATATGCGCTATGTAGAAGATACTTATTGGGCCGTTGGGAATGATGGAAACCATTTTAATAATGCCATTAATAATGGGAATAATTCTTCTGTAAGTGATGCTATCGCAGATGCACTACACGATGCATCTGATCATTTACCGGTCTATATGGATGTGTGGTTTGATGATTTGGTTTATAATGATGCAGGTATTGTGATTACAGAGATTATGCCGAATCCATCAGCAGTATCAGATTCTTATGGTGAATGGTTTGAAATTTTAAATACCACAGATACGGTGATTAATATAAATGGTTGGACAATCAAGGATGCCGGAACTGATAATCATACCATTTCTAACGTTGACTTGTCGGTTCCAATCTTGCCGGGAGACTTTTTTGTTTTTGCTCGAAATGCAGATTCAACTTTAAATGGCGGTGTTGTAGCAAATTATGAATACAGCAACTTTTTACTCTCAAATAGTGATGATGAAATAATTTTAACAGACCAAACCGGTGCCATCGTGGATGAGGTTCGTTATACAAATTCGTGGGATTTTGGAAACGGAGCATCCATGGAAATCCATGATCTTAATTCTAATAATAATGAAAGTGAAAATTGGTTTGAAGCAACGTTATCCTACGGCAATAGTGATTTTGGAACACCGGGAACATTTTATGATGGATCACTTTCTACCAAAAATGGACTTTTTATTCCAACTCAATTTGAATTGCTTCCACCTTATCCCAATCCATTTAATCCAAGTACTTCGATTCGGTTTGAAATTAAGGATGAGATAAAGGATGCTGTTTCTCTATATGTATATGATATTACTGGTCGTATTGTTGAAACATTTTTGAATGGTGAAATCGTACATTCGGGTAGCTATGAATTTCTGTGGTACGCTCAAAATCAGGCGAGCGGAATCTATTTTATTCAACTTTCGGATGGTTCCAGAACATTTACCCAAAAAGCGATTCTAATTAAGTAATGAAGAAAGCCCTGTGCCTTGTTTTTACTTTTTGTCTTGCAATGGGCCAAGGAAGGACCCCTTATAAAATCCAATTTGCTGCCGATGAATTTGATAAATACACATCTGTAGGAAACTTAGGAATGACCATTACCAATTATGGAATTTTGGGAAATGGGTGGAACCGAATGGAGGATGGAAGTATTCATCCTTCGTGCGAATATAAACAACATACAGAAATTGGTAGAGAACAGATTGAGCATTTTTCCTATGCTGCATTATGGGTTGGCGGTATTGTGAACGGTCAGCGTCGTGTTTCAACCGCCATTGTGGATGGTGTCTTTGATTCTGGCGATGAAGGTTTTGAATTGTTTGCAGAATCACCGATCACAATTAGGTCTTCAATTTCATCCACAACTCAAGATTCCATGGCAAAATATTATTCTCCCGGGGCAATCTCTCACCAAGATATGATTACCGATTTTAAAGATTATGGTGATTCTCCTGGGGATAATCTTGGAATTCAGGGTCACTCACCTATAGGGCTGGATATTCATTTGGAATCTTATGCTTGGAATTACTCTTATGCTGACGCATTTGTTATCTTGAACTATACGTTTAAAAACGCTTCCAATGATACCATTAAAGATCTCTATGCCGGGATTTGGGCAGACCCTTCAATCGCAAATTTTAATTACACAGATATTTATACCCCTGGAGGCGGATTCACATGGTACGATAATCTGAATGGGTTTGATGAAACAGAGGATGATGCAGAATTCAAAAGGGATATTGCATATCAATATGATACTGATGGTGATGATGGCTGGGCCGAATCCTACCTTGGTATGTCGGCCTTGGGAAGCAATGTGCCCTACAATTATTTAAATACAAATTATTTTCAATGGGTTTGGACAAATTCAAACAATAGTGATTATCCTGCTTACAGTATGCCACTGACAGATGAAGAACGATATGATAAAATGTCTTCATCTGTTTCCAAAGGCACTGGCCCTGATTATACATCCGAAGGTTACCCTGCCGCTGAAAATAGTTGGATGTTTTTATTGTCTGCAGGCCCAACAGGATCTGAACCAAATGCAGACACTACTTCCTGGACATTAGCCCCGGGTGATTCCTGCAGTATTGCCTTTACGGTTGTTTGTGCGTTATGGACACCGGGAATTGGAGGCAATTCTAATGCCCAGCGTGGAAATTTACATGTGAATTATGATTGGGCACAAAAAGCCTATGACGGGGAAGATAAAAACCGGAATAACCAATTAGATGAAGGTGAAGATGGAAATAGCAATGGTGTGATTGATCGTTATATCCTTCCTGCGCCACCGCCGTCTCCTAATATGGAAGTAGTAGTTGAATCGGGAAAGGTGACAATTTATTGGCAGGATGGTGCAGAATCTTTTTTAGATCCAATCAGCCAGGAAGCGGATTTTGAAGGATATCGGATTTATGGTGCACGGAAAACTGCGAATGATGAATTAGGAGAATTTTCTTTATTATTAGAAACTGATCTCAAAAATAATATTGGCTACAATACAGGGTTTTCAACGATTCAGATCACAGATCAATTTGGTGAAGCGGATAGTGTGTTGATTAATAACACTTATTATCAATATAAATTTGAGAATGCAAATATCAAGGATGGATGGTTAAATTACTACGCTGTTACAGCCTATGATCAGGGAGATCCTGATGCAAATCTTGCAAGTTTGGAAAGTTCAATTTATTCAAATCGGGTGTATGTGTTTCCTGGGATTCAAGCATCAAATGAGTCAAATTGGACAGGTGAATTATCAGTTTATCCTAATCCTTATAAAGGTCAAGCTTTATGGGACGGATATGGAAGCCGAAGCAAAATGCTCTGGTTTCGCAATTTGCCACAGAAAGCTGAAATCAGAATTTTTTCTCTGGCAGGCGATTTAGTTGATATTATTGATCATGATGAAACATACAATGGTTCAGATATTGTTAATATTGATGAACAAAAAAATCCACTTTTAGCTGGAGGAGAACACGCTTGGGATTTGATTACCATGCATGACCAAGCAACTGCAACAGGTCTTTATCTTTTTACAGTTGAAGATAAGAACTCTGGACAGGTCAAGGAAGGGAAATTCCTGATCATTAAATAAAACAAAGGAGAAGCAAATGAAACAAGCGATAATACTATTTTTAGCACTGGGAATGCTATTTGGACAAGTGGATTATGAATCACAGATTCAAACCATATTCAATAGCAATTGTACCAGTTGCCATACGGGAAATTATAATGGTGGTTTAGATCTTACATCCTATGATAATGTTATGGCGGGTGGGACCAGTGGAGCAGTAATTGTACCAAGTGACCACGGTAATAGCATTTTGTGGCAAAAAGTAAATTCGGGCGTCATGCCTCCGGGAACCAATCCTGACTTAAATACTAGTGAAGTAAGTCTTATTGCCGATTGGATTGACGAAGGTGCCTTGGAAACACCAGCTGTGGATGTTACAGATTTGTTTCTCAGTGAATACGCAGAAGGTTCAGGCAACAACAAATACCTTGAAATATATAATGGAACCGGTGCTTCTGTGGTTTTAACAAATTATCAAATAGCGCAAGCCGTAAATGGAGGTGGATGGCAGTATTATCACACATTTACAACTGGAACTTCTATTGCTGACGGTGATGTGTGGGTGATAGCTACAGACCAGGCTGATGCATCTATTCAAGCAGCCGCAAATGAAATTTTACCTTATCCCAGCGTCGTTCATCATAACGGAAATGATGCTAGGGGATTGATTTCAATTTCCGGAACAGATACAACTTGGATAGATATTATCGGTGACCCAAATAATGATCCCGGTACAGGCTGGGATGTGGCCGGTGTTACAAATGGTACCCAGGACCATACTCTCGTCCGAAAATCCACCGTTACCAGCGGTAATACGGATTGGTCAGTTTCGGCAGGTACCACAATGGATAATTCTGAGTGGATTGTACTGGATCAGGATACCTGGACTTATGTTGGTTCACATCCGCATGCTGAACTGGAAGGTCCAGTTCCACCCACTATTAGTAGTATTGTCATCGAACCTTCGTCTCCCACGGAAGCAGATGATGTAACAGTATCAGCAGCTATCACGGATGATGGAACCATTGCCAGTGCAACATTGACCTATAACACAGGATCAACTGACGCTGATGTTACCATGTCCAACACAACGGGTGATACCTATACAGGAGCCATACCGGCTCAGACGGCTGGTATAACGGTTACATTTTCAATCACTGCTGTAGATAATGATGACAGTACCACCACATCCACTGAGTCTTCTTATTTGGTGAATCCAACAGGTGGTGAGATTACTGCAATTTATGATATTCAATATACAACAGATTCATCAGGAGACTCGCCTTTGAATGGACAGACAGTCACCATCAGCGGTATTGTAACAGCTGAATTCTGGGGCAGTAGCAGTAACCGTTATTTATACGTTCAAGATGCGGAAGGGCCCTGGAACGGGGTTGTCTGTTTTGAATACGATGGTTGGGACATCTTTGATTTCTCATCATCCGCAGGAATGGTTCATTCTGTGGCTGAAGGGGATAGCGTGACTATTACCGGAACGGTGGAAGAGTACTATAACTTGACCGAACTCGCTAGTATTACTTCAGTTATCGTTCATGGTCCAGCTGTCAATATGATCAGTCCAGCGGTTGTTACACCCGGGCAGATTATGACCGGAGGATCTGATGCAGAAGCGTATGAAGGATGTTTGGTAACGGTAGAGAACGTTACTGTAGATAATGAGGACCTTAATAATGGTGAATGGTCAGTTACAGATGGAACAAATTCTGTTCGTGTAGATGATATTTGGGATTATTATTATTTTCCTGAAACCGGACAGGCATTGGCTGGAGTTGCCGGTGTTATGACTTACACATATAGTGATGCGAAACTTGAACCCCGGTTGGCACGGGATGTGGTTGAACAGACAATCGAAATGGATTTTGGTGAGGGATTAGGACTTCAGACAATACATCAACCTAGATTACAACGCGTACAGCAGGTTCTATATAGTGATCTTATAAAATCGGGTGAAGATGAAGAATCAGATATCTCCTATATGTATGGTGATACAGTAACTATAGAAGGTATCGTAACCATGCCGTCAGGCTTAAGTTTTGCCGGTGTTGGTGTGAAATTCATTTTTGCGGATGTAAATGGCGGTCCTTGGAGCGCAATTTTGTCTTATGATCCGGATAGTTCTGCTTTCCCGGTTCTCTTTGAAGGAGATTTGATTGAAGCGACTGGATACATTTATGAATATTCCACGGGCCCCGCAAATATGACCGAACTATTCATTGTTGCACCTATCAATATTATTGACTTCGAACAGCCTTTACCTGCTGTAGATACGGTTAGTACAGGTGATTTACTCTGGCCAACGGAAGCAGAACAGTGGGGTAATGTCATGGTTCGTATTGAAGATGGTGTTGTAACTAATAATGATCTTCAGTATGAAGTTTTTGCTGTAGACGATGGTACAGGATCTGTCCTAGTGGATGATGATTCTGACAGTATAGCAGCTTATTTTGAAACCGTAGGGCCACCTCCTGTGGGCTCGCTGGTACAATCTCTGGAAGGATGGCTCTACCATCACTATGGTAGCAATGCTGATTCTACGGCCTACAAGCTCTGCCCTCTTTATGTGGAAGATATTGAATTTGGTTCAGGTCCGCCATCTATAACGGAATTGTCCCGGGAACCCTGTGCTCCAACAGCCAGTGATAATGAAGTAGCTGTTTCCTGTGTGATCTTAGATAATTCTACGATTTCCGAAGCGCTGGTGTATTATTCTGTGGATGGAGGTGACTATGTTTCTGTTGCAATGACTTCAGCTGATGATTCCACTTTTACAGGTGTTATACCTGTGGCTAATACTAATACGGTATACTATTATATCACAGCAACGGATGATGGTGCAGACCAGTCCGAGGCAAAAACTAGTGTATATCCAAATAATACTGATCATGACCAGCTTGGATTCCATGTATCAGATAATCTAACAATAGGCATGGTTCAGGAAACTCCCTGGCCATCAGGAAATACATTGTATGAAGGTTGTACTGTAACACTCACGGGTGCTGTAACTGCTGACACAGCTCAGTATACCAGTGGCTATAGTTCCTATGCATTTCAGGATGGTACGGGACAATGGAATGGTCTGGTATTTGATACTGAAGAAATGGCAATAGTCACCCGTGGAGATGAAGTCTCAGTGACTGGTTTGGTCACTGATAATGACCCTGATTGGATATTTAAATTTGGTGGCAACACGCGCCTTATTAATGCAACGGTCTCAGTAACATCAACTGGAAATGATTCTCCTTCTCCAACAGGGGTCTCTGCAAGCGATCTAGCACAGACAGCCGAAGAAGTGGAATCCTATGAAGGTGTTTTAGTCAAGCTCGAAAATGTGACTGTATCATCGGTGAATTCTTATGATTGGTCCATAACGGACGCATCTGGCATGGAAGCCTTGATTGATGAAGATATGGGGACAATGGGCGCAGGCATTGCCATGAGTGAACTTGTTG
>Ga0209362_1000983_pt1 | contig 23656 bp, 19 predicted proteins | sample SaaInlV_165m_DNA_FD_184680 | JGI IMG/M metagenome (GOLD analysis project Ga0209362, IMG submission 184680) | Marine microbial communities from expanding oxygen minimum zones in the Saanich Inlet - Saanich Inlet SI037_S3LV_110m_DNA (SPAdes)... | ecosystem: Environmental > Aquatic > Marine >...
CGTTGCAGTCCTGATTGTTAATTATCAGTTAAACCTTGTTGGAACTGCTGGATGGAAGGTTGAAGAAACAGTATTGCTGATGAAAGCAATCGCTTGGGCAGCAATTGCGTGGTGGGCAAGTAGAGAAAGTGAAATCCCTGAATTCGATGCTAAGCCAACATCTGAACAACAATTACAAGCGTTTGAGGATATGCCTACCAAAGTTCGTTCATCATCAACTAACATGGACCAATTTGGATTTGAAACAGTTGCTTCCAATCCCCAAACATCTGCAATAATTAGTTCCATTCTCGGGCAATCTGTTGATTCTAATCAACAAAGCATCCAACAGGCAATGGGAACACTTGGAATTGTGGATGACCAACCGATAGTTTTAGCACCAGTTCAGCAAGTGATTGAAGCACCAACTAATCTAGTATCTCAACAACCGATTGAGCATAATATTGAACCTACACAAGTAGTCGAGGCACAACCTTTGAGAGTAAATGTTGAGAGAGTAGCTTTACCTCATGAAAACCCAGAGGATGTCGCAACTCCTGAAATACCAGGGTTAGATGAAAATAGGGTCTTTGCGAGTGAAAAACTTACTCAAGTGCCACTGCCAGACCTTGATAAACTTCTTTCCAGTCTTCCTGAAATTGATGAAACTCCCGTAAATGATGAAGTCATAGAACATCAAGTAACTTCTGATTTGGACGACCTTCTTTCATCGTTGCCGGAATTGCCTGAAATTGAATTGCCACAGGAAGAAGTACTGCCGCCTGCAGTATCTGAAAGCATAACTGCTACTCCTGAGTTGCCGGACTTAGATGGATTCTTTTGACTAACACAATATAAAATGTAGTTGATTAGAGGGGGTGAATATGATGCAATGGAGCGAACAATACGACCTTCATGGTCATTCTACACATTCAGATGGAGAACTAAGCGTTTCTCAACTGGCTCAAAAAATCAAAGATGAGGGGGTCAAAGTTTGGTCCCTAACCGATCACGATATAATCAGTGGTTGGAGCGAAGCCAGCATAGAGGCAAAAAAGCGAGATCTAAAATTTATTCCTGGTGTTGAAATTACTTGTATCCCAGGCTTACCTGCAGAAGCAATAGTTTTGGAAAAGGAAGGTCGCGATAGAGCGACAACATCATGGCATTTGCTTGCCTATTTTCCGAACTATGAACCAAATACCATCTCTCCCTCAATGACAGCTTTTAGTGAATGGTTAGAGCCATTTGCAGAAGGAAGAATTGGAAGGATGAAACGTATGGTTGAGAAAGTAAATCAATTGGGAATGGAGATTTCCTTTGATGCTGTTATGGCGAGGTCTAGCGGAGCAGTTGGAAGGCCGCATTTAGCCAAAGAAATGATTGAAAAGGGTTATGCAGATTCGGTTCAACAAGTATTTGATGAATGGTTAGGAGATGGCTGTCCTGCACATGTGGAAAAGAGAAAGCCGACAATTGTTGAAGCGGTAAAAGTCATTCACGAAGCAGGTGGAATATGTTCATTAGCTCATCCAATATACTATGGAATTGAAACAGATGATTTACTTTCCTTTATTGATAATGCCGGTGTTGATGCAGTTGAAGCATTTCATCGTTCACATCCCGATAGTTATCGAATGGAATTATGGGAGTCAGCTGTCAAACTTGGCTTGAAAGTAACTTGTGGCTCGGATTATCATGGTCCGAGTTACCAAGCACGACCGGGACATATGTCTGTTCCTAGCACATCATTGCCAGAGCAAATAATTTGAAATTATTGTTCGCGTGTAATGGTGTCAATAATTAGTGCTAGTTCAAACAATAGAATTACTGGCACAGCGACCAAGAACAAACTTAGAGGGTCGGGTGGTGAAAACAGTGCGCCCATTACAAAAGATGCAAACCAAATATGACGGCGATAGAATTTGATTTGGCTTCTGTTGACAACTCCAAATCTCAATATTAACAATGTAGCAACAGGTGATTGGAAACCAATAATTGATGCGATGGCCAAATTCGAAATAAAACCTACATAACCAGCCAATCTCCACTCAGTGGATAATCCCGCACTTTGCGCATCAGTAGTTAGGTATTCAAGGAGCATAGGAGTTAACAAATTCCAAGAATAATATAGCCCCGATAATGAAAGAATAATGATTGCGATTGTTGTGAAAATAAATGTTGGAGCAGGTCTTGGAATTGTAGTATTAATTTCGGCCAACTTTTGTTTCAATTCTGGAGACTTCACTCCCTCCATTATGCCGAAATAGATTAACATCGCAACAACACAAAAGGCTCCAAAACTCATCGCAATTCGTAGTTGAAGCATTATGAATTCAACTGGCGAAATCACAATAATATTGACGCCATCTGGTAATTTACTGGGTTCAATTAACCATGTGATAATTTCTCTTGTTAACGGGAATCCTATGACGATTGCAAATATGAATACAAATCCAAGGCTTTTGATTTTCAATCGCAAAAAATCTCTTGCTTGCTTGAGTAACTGTCCGCCAGGACTTTCCATCAAGTCGTCAACAGCACTTACTAAGTCACTGTTTGAAGACATGATATCACCATTATTCCGATTCAATATATTCCTGTTCCCACAGGTGGCTTGGAGTAGAATCGATCAAACTTCGCTTATACTTTCGCAATCGGTATAATCTATGAACTACGAATCCAGTCATCCAAAGTGATGGCAAAGAAAGTAATACTGCTTTCCACATTATGTCTTCATGATAGTCATTGATGATTCGAACTTGTACAACTTCATTCTCAGTTGAGTCATTGACATGACCAGGGTTATGCATGACTATCAGGTAGTAATTATTCGGAGCCTCAATTTCTAACATCAAGGTAGATTGGGGCTCAACGGTGTAATATTCTCCGAGATTTTTCATGAGACTCCAATCAATAGAACCATTTTCCATAGCAGGTTCGCTCATTTCAACAATTATTACTACCACTTCTATGGTAATACTATCATGTAGATTTGTTAGATTAGAAGACACAGTTAAACCCGGGTCAAATTCCTGAATAATTTCAAATGTTGAATCACCGGCTCCCAGTTGATAGGAGATCCTTGAATCTACATTTTCCGATTGAATATTTACTGACATCAAAATTATTGTCAATAACATTAGAGCAGCAACACCTTCAGCAAATACGTGACGCCATACCTTTTTCCGAGTGACTCCTTTGAACATTGGACCGAAATCATTGCGTAATCGCGGTTGTAAATGGTGGATAAATAACGCTCCGATTCCACCGATGATTATTCCAAGTGGAATATCAACAAACCAATGAATTCCAAGATACAAAATTGTGAAAATGAATAATAGCGTATTGATTGCAACGAATAGATGGTATGGCCAATGGCGCCATTCAGACATTTTCATACCCTTTTCTTTGACATGTAAATAATTGAGATAGAGTATGCCAAATGGTATGGCAACGTGCAAACTTGGAACTGCATTATCCAATGGGTCATGCACAGCATAAAACGAACTATACCATCCATCATGGTACAATAATGCGTCCATATTTGGTATCCATGAAGAAGTAACTTCTACATTGAAGAACAAGTAATATGGCACTGCTAAGGCATAAATCAGAATATAATTCAAAGTGACCTTGTCGGTCATATCACGGTCACCGGTAAATGCAAAGTATACCGTAGTTACATAAATCAAGAATAGATATATGAATAAGTAATGGAAATTAAGGAAATCAGTTAGCGCATCATTTTGAAAAGCGCCCTGTATCCACTTTGTGAAATCTCCTTCAATAGAATACACCAGTTCAGTCCAATGTCCCGTTTTTATTTTGATTGGCTCATTAATGGTATCTGTAATCGCTTTCCATTTTATAATTACAATATATCCTAGAGCGTGAAGATAGTAGCGCTTTTCATGAAATACACTACTCCATTGACGCCAAGGAGTTCTCATGTCTGGGCGATGAAAACTGAATAACCAGCAGATAATAGGTGTAAGAACTATAATCATCATCAGCATGATTGAATACGGTTCCATGTTTGTATGGCGATGCCCCCTCTCTTTAGCAGTTGCCACACTAAAGGGGAACACTACCTATGGTTTGGTGATGATATTTGATGCCAAATTAGGCAGTACGATTTCGAATATCTTCTTCTTTGGCGACTCTAATTCCTTCTTCAAAATCAACCCAGCGTAAAATCAAAGTTCCAGCCACAATCAACATCGCAATGGCTACTAAACCAGCCCTTGAACCATAATAGCCTCCTACTACGGCATAGAGAAACGGTCCGATAAATGCTGCAACTTTGCCAAAGAATCCAAAGAATCCAAAGAATTCTGTTGAACGGGTTTCAGGAATAATTTTGCTGAATAATGAACGTGCTAAACCTTGTGACCCTCCCAGCAATAGGCCAGATAACAATCCTAGAATTAAAAATTGCACACTAATGCCTAAACCTAATGGTTGCCAAACTTTATCGCGTAATAATACAGCCCATCCATCGCCCCCTTCATCTCCAATATGAGCTGGATTATCGATGCCAATGACATTTAAGCCTTCATTTGAACCGTTTGGATCAACAACAATAACACTGAAGCGTGAATCTTCAAATGATGATAAGATTCCTGTAATCTCTTCACTTGAGATATTACCTTCAACCAATAAGTCATCAATATTGTCTTCTTCATTTTCCATCAGATAATCAATCCCATCATCACTGGTTATTACAGCATCATATTCGCTTGCATCTACAGGCATTAAAGGTGCAAACCCAACACCCAATATAATGACTACACACCATCCGATACAAGCGATTGTGAGCGCTGTTTTTGCCGATGTTTTTTCAGCCAAGTGTGTAAATCCTATTGCGGCTGGGGCGCCGACAAATTGAACCAATAAAATGACAATCATTAGTGTGGCAATCGGTATTCCTAAGACGGCGGAACCGAATGAACCAGCAAGAGCAGTAACCGAGTTTATTCCATCAATAAACAAGAAATATGAGAGCATATATAGGAATAATACCTTGAATTTTTTAATTTCTTTACTCGTCAAATATAACTCAGATAATGCTAATTTTGTCGCATTGATGAATCCATTCCACTCCATTTCATTTTCAATTTCAGGTTCGGGAATATATGCGAAAGTGTACCATGCAAATCCAAACCACCATAATCCACTGGATGCAAGTGTAAATGGAATTACCCATGTCCCCTCCAAAGTCATAACCATTATTAAATGAATAAGCAATAGGATTCCACCACCTAAATATCCGTAGGCAAATGCTAGGTTTGAAATCTCATCAAGTTCATCATCATCACCCATAAATGGAAGAACTGCATTGTAGAAAACGGACGATGCATTTAATCCTATATTTGCAAAGAAATATGTTATCAAAATGAATATCCACGCGATATCAATTGGCAAATATGCTCCGATAGCCAATAGAACAGTTGCACCTGCCCCTAGCCATGAAAAACATTTCAATGCCAACATTTTGATTGTATTGCGGTCAGCAATGATTCCCAATGCCGGTGAAATAGCAGCAACCAATAGTGCAGAAGCCATTGTTGCAAAGGCCCATGCGGTATCTGCTGTAAGGGAAAATGAATCCGTAAAATTTACTGAAACCCCATTTGCTTCTAGAAATAAGTAGGTGAACCATGCAGGCAAGATTGCAGAAACAACACTTGTTTCAAAAGCAGATTTCGCCCAATCAAACATTCCATAACCAAAAATTGCTTTGCGTTTCTCTTCACTTCTAGCAGCCTTTTTTTCAGCCCGACTTCGTGAAATAGTTTCGCCCATGAACCACAATATCATTAACAGGATATGATGCTTTTGACACTAAATGAAAAGATAATCTTTCAAGGAGAAAGGAGTGCAGCAAATGAGGCGGGATGATGTATTACCAAGAACCGGAAAATACATTGAAGAGTTTGCAACATGCAATCGACCTTTTTGATGGAATTGAATTCGATATTAGAATGACTTCAGACAACCAATTGATTGTCCACCATGACAGAAACGTCTCTGTCAAGAAGAGCCGCCTACATGGCAAAAGTGAATGGGTGGAATCATGGAAACTAGAAGATTTGGAATCAGAAGGTTTTCTTCCTTTTAGAGCCATGCTAGAAGATCCAACCATTCGCAGTAATTGGATTGAAAAAGGAAAAATGGGTTGTATTGAGATAAAAAGGCCTCATCCAAATGCTCCTATGGGTGGAGGATTCCTCTCACGTAAGAAACACAATAATCACATTGCAAACATTATCAAATTGGCCGATGAAATACTTGATGAATTTGAAGTTCCCAGCCAAAACATGGTCTATTATGCCTTTCACAAAGGCATGAAACAGAGTGTAAAATCTGCAAAATCAAAGCGCCCATGGGCCGCCCTGGTTCCCTATATTGCCCCCTATGGAAATAGAACGACTCAACGGATTCAAAGCCTTCCAAGGTATTTGACCACATCATTTTCATCACTGCTAAAGCAACATGATAGCATGGGGAGTTCAATGTTGCCCTGTGCAATAGAATACTTCATTCCCCCTCATAACAAATTACCATTTGGAAAAACGGTTGGATTATCTGGCAAGCAATTGCACAATTTGAACGCTATGAGAAAAGGTATGCCAACATATGTGTGGCCAACTAAACCAATAAATGAGAAATCTATCTTGAATGCTGGATTAACTGGATTGACCGATAAAGCAAATCCGCAATTCACATGGTTGCCCTCTGGAGATGCACGCTGGGTAAATCCAGCGACTCAACCGTTGGACGAGCAACAGCAAATTCTTCTTGATTCAGCTACTGAAGAAAACCACTTACAAATATTAAAACAACTTAAACAGGAAGTTCCAATCTGGAGTGAGTGTGATGCTTCGAGAAGATTAGAACTAATTTCAATGTGGAAAAAATCTTGGAATTGGCAAAGCTCTGCTGATGAACTTCTAGAAAGTGCTAGCATGACTTCACCTCTATGGCAAGCCCCTCGATTAATTGGACATAGAGGTTCAGGAAAAACTCCACGGCCTGTAATAAGTGATTAATCACTCAATATGACGCAGAGTTTGCTGCTCTGCAAAATACTTAGGACGATAAATTGGAGTTCCTTTGCCGTCACGGAATACAGTACGCTCATCAACAATCTGTGCACCGATTCCGATGACTCTAGCCCATCCAAAGAAAGTGGTGTAGTATGTTGGGTCTTCAAGTCCAACATGGAATAGTAAAGCTCCACTCGCAATGTCTACATTTGCATTTGGATTGCTGATTTTTGGATTTTCTGCCAGCACTCTAGGAGCAACTTCTCTTAGTGTACGAATAATTTTGAAATTTTCATCATCGGGACAGATTTCTTCTCCAAGGGCAAATTGTGCGGTAGCCCTTGGGTCTTCAGCGCGAAGAACTGCATGGCCGAAACCGAATATTGGGCGCTTAGCTGCTAATTCTCCACGCACGAATTGTTCAACCTCTATAGGATCGCTGGTGCCAATTTTAAGGACAAATTCTAGGCACGATTGATTGGCACGTCCATGCAATGGACCACTCAATGCATTCATTGCTCCAACCATTGCTGAATACACTGTTGCTTTGCTTGAAGCAATAGCCTTACCAGTAAATGTTGAGAGGTTTCCTCCTCCATGGTCCATGTGTAATACCAAATAAGTTGCAATAATTCTTTCCATTTTGTCATTGTCAACGTTCTCAAGCCCAATTGTATTGACAAATCGTTGAACCATACTCAATGAGGTATCATCTGCTGGAATATTTTCTTCACGACCTTCTCTAATTCGATACATCAATCCCATAACTCTCGGCATTCGTGCGATCAAATTCAATGCATCTTCTTTCCAATCTCCAGTGGTTTCCCACATACCGATTGTATGAATTGCAACACTTATCCAGTCCATTGGGTGTCCGTATTTTGGCAATGTTCTAAACACCGCTTCCAAATCACCAGGGATTTCTCCTCGTCTAGCCAAGTCTGCACGAATGTCAGCGGATTGTTGAGCATTTGGCAACTCCTTGTTAAACAATAAATAAACGATATCTTCTGGAGTAAAACTGGTAAGTTCAGAAATAGGGTATCCACAATAATGAACGCCTTCAGTAGGGGTAACGAATGAAGTTCGGCAAGTGCCTACCGGCACCCCCCGTAATCCTGTGTTTAGGTGGTCTTCAGTGACCTCCAAAAGAACTTCCTTACCGTCCACTTATTTCCCTCCGATGCAACGGAAAAGACCCACTCATATAAGGTGGGTCCTTATTTGAATAAATTATTTGCCTTAGGTGTAGTAAAACTCACTTAATGTGTTTGACCAACATTGTTATTTTTATTTATTGCCTCTTTTCCGGTATCTGGCGAAAGCCTCTACTCGATTCTCGATCTGAAAACACTTGTATTCGAATTAGATTTCCATCAACTATTATAGCATCCTCAGCAGTAAGTCCAGGGCATTCCTCAACTACACGATTCCATGCTCTTTCCGATGCAAGATTTTCGCCCCACCAAGGGAATGCAGCGCATTGTTGTGGCCTAACAGCGTAAATTGTACACTGCTTATTTTCATCCAAATATATGCAAATATCATCAATATCTCTGCTTTTTAGAATATAGCGGCCATCAAGTGTTTGCTTGCAATCTCTTTCCAGCCAACTTTTCACATCCATTGTGTGATGTGCGGAAATCCGCAATGCATCTTTCTCAGAGAGATATACAATCCCGCCAGGTTCATCACAGCACCTACCACAATTCGCTTGACATTTGAACGGAACACCGTCCATCCACCAAGGTTTCATTCTTCTTCCCCTGAATCTAGTCCGCTAATATGTAATTTTAATTGCGGGGGGGCATCGACAATTTCTTCATCTTTTACAACTGGAGTTCTTATCACACGTACTATTTTTTCGGCCACTATGTTTTCCTGCTGAGCGACATTGTCCTCTGAATCATCTAGCAAATCATTCATGTCAATATCTTCTGCTTCGATATTCCATTCACCTTCAGGTTCAAAACTATCTAATGATTCTTCAAAAGTTTCATCTGTTTTCACTTGCTTTTTGGCTGGTGCCCGCCGAGCCGCCTTTCTTTTTGATTTACCTTTTCTTCTCTTGGCAATCCTGCGTGGTTTATTCTCTTCTTCGAAAGGCGGCAGTGGTTCTCTTTCAGGGTCAATTGCGACTAGTTTTTCCTCAAGATATCTTAATTCATCGGCAATTTGAATCAATTCTTCAATATTAGCACCATCAGCTTTTTGTGCCAAATCATACATTTTTTCTTCAAGATCACTTAGAAGTTCAGTGTTATTGAATACTTCTAATTCATTTTCATTAATTTTGTCATCTATCATGGCATCTATTTCGGTCAAAATATCTGCAGCACGCCCATAGTCTTGCTCCTCAATACGGTTTGGACGCGCAACTAGATGCTGTTCATTTTCATTGATACTCAATACCGATGGTGCTTCAGGAGTCAACTCATCAAGTGATGTATGAACATATTTTTCAAGCATTTCATCACTCTCTACAATCATTTCATTTGCATCCCATTGAGGTGGCAAATATTCATCATCACCCAATTGCGGAATCTCGCGATTCAAGTCAATTCCACCAATATCATGATCGGAATAAACCGTGTCAACGGCATTAGAAATTAACCTCGTAGCAATATCGCCAACATCATGTTGAACGATTTCATTTTGCGCCATTTCTTGGTTCACTAAATTACCACTGAGAGAATGAATAACATCTTCTCCATCGATTATATTATCTCCCGATTCAATAGCCAGTGCAATTTTATCAAAATTGGCAATCGTACTTCTCCAACTAATATGGTTGAATGTCACGATACTAGCCATTTGGCCATCATCCAACATTAAATTCCTTGAACCAGCCAATCTTCTAGTGAACATTACCAAACTTGATGCAGTAGGGTTTTGGATAACAGTTTGCGCTGAATTACGGCAAATATCCCAAAGCCTAGAAGACGGCCATTCATCTGGAGAATCTAGGCTAGTTAGAATTACATGGACTCCTAAGTTAATTGCATGGTCAATCATTTGCCCTATTTGGTTGGCCAGCAATTCATCTTCAGCAATAATATGTGCATCATCAATTGCCAGTAAACTCGCTCCAATGAGTGCCTCTTGCCAATTTGCAGGTAGCGTTTCCATACCGATCAAATCAACAGCACTAATCAGGAATACCAAACCCTCCATTCGCCTTGCTATTCCCTGCGCAGTAGCATGAATTAAATGCGAACGTCCAGTGCCATTTTGACCGATAATTACCAGTGGGTTGAGATTCGTTGCAGGCGAATCAACAATTGATTCACAGGCTCTACTAGCATGAAGATTTTCGGAACAAACAAACCATTGTTTGAATGTTCTATGTGTATCTATCATCAGAGGTTTTGGCCAATCTGCCTTGACATTCAGTGACCGACTATGATGGAAAATTGAGTCCTTTTCAACAGGTTCTAATTCATCTGGTAGAGAATTGATGGCCCTTCCTCTCTGTCCATCGAGCACGCTTAGCCAAACAGGCCTTGAGTCATTCTCTAGGCCCACATATCCGTCACCAACATCTTGCTCTAACACTAAATCTTCAGCCACTTGAAGGCTTTTTTCTCTTAATGATTTAATTCTTCTTGCAGCAATACTGGCATAGTCGGCGTCATTATCTTGGAGATTAATGGCCGGCTTATGACCTCTACTTTCTACGCCAAGATTGGAATCTGCGATCAAATCATATGTCGGCCTTTGTGCTACACCGGTCCGTTTTAAGATGCTGACCTGACGAGAATCAGTAATTGTCGACTTGCCGAGTAAGCGATTCATTTTTGACAATGGTAATGCAGATTTTTCCTTTTTTGCAATGACTTCTTGAGGGAAATTCAAGTCGTTGACCCCATTTTGGATCAACTGATTTTTAGCCTTCTGAATCGCAAGATCTAGGCGCTCTTTTCTACCAATCATACTCATTGGCCTCCGTAGCGTTCAATGGGATTCCCTTCATCATCATATAGGGTGCTATTGTCGAGCAACAATTTGGCATTCATTTTATCCCATGTTTCAGTGATATTTGCCAGAGTTTTTTCGGATTGTGAGCGACTTGCTGCCTCTCTCACATCACCGTTTTTTTGTGTCACAATTTCAATCGATTCAAGGGCCATCGCAGGAGTAAGGTTTGTTTCTGTACCAACAGGCATACGGTCAGCAATTCCATTGAGTGCGTTAGGTCCCTCACCGGTTGGTGGTAAAGTGACTATTCGTTTGGCAGCTGATTGTACAGATGCTTGTTGCAGTTCAAAATCTTGTTCGTAAGTAACAGGTTGGAACAATTCATCAAGTGCCTTTCTTTGCTTTATGTCGCTATTTTGAATTGAACGTGAAAGATGTTTTTCTGATTTATTATTCATCATATCCTGTGGGAACTCGGGAGAATCCTTGACCACTTGAACTGCAGCATTTGCTTGCATTGTATGCGCTCTATTGATAATTGGAGGAAGTATATTTTTCTTCCTCGTTCGTTTTATTACAGTCGCTTTTCTTGGCCCAGTTGCCGTTTTTGAGATTCGCTTTGCCGTAACTTTCTCAACTTCTTTTTCGGGTAATTGTTCAACCACATCTTCTCCAATAGGAGTATCAGATTCCAGAGGCTGTTCGAGATAATTTCCTTGTCCATTTACCGTTGCTGCACTGTGAAATGTTGGTTCCCAATCATCACCCGGACCCTGAGACGCTACTGCTTCGGCAAGTGGTTCCTGAATCTCATTTTCAGAGTCTTCAACCCAATCTTGCATCATTGCAGACAGGTTTCCAGTAGCACTATTCACTTCTTGGAGGTCTAGTGAATCAGCCCCTCCTGATACTCCATGCATAGAATCTGCTATACCGGCCTGAGCGCCTATATCATCTTTCAATATCATTTCCAGTTGTGATTCAATCCACTGGATTTCCTCTTCACTTGGAATGGTACAAATTGGATGGTCAAGTAATGACTCAGCATCCATTGTCCAATATTCCATTGTTTCAGGTTTTATTTCATCCAATTCACGAACTATCAATTGTTGTTTTTTCAATTCAAACGCCGATAAATCTGCAGTTACTAAGAATAGGTGATCTTCTAATTTAATCCCGTCACAAATATCTCTAATCAGGCCAATCATCCGCTCATCGCCATGAATTCCAGCGAGATATTCCAATCCTTCAAAGGCGACTACAGCGCGTACATTCCCCCACAAAAATGCATCAATTTTCATCCTAATGCTTTCTAATGCTGGGTCAAGTGAATTATCTGTTTCTGCGTTACTCAGCCATGAACATGATTCAATTGGCAGATTGTATTTGTCATTAAGTTCGTCCACTTCGTGCCGAGATATTACTAGGACCGGTCTGCCATGAGATGCTAAATAACTAGTTAATTGTAACAATTTTGCAGGGTCGGGGCTATCGTAAATAAGTCCCTGGCCAGGGCTAAGCATCTCGCTAATACCTCCATGTCTTTCAAGCATAGCCTTACTTTTTAGACGGATAAATTCGGGAGCCTCAACCGATGGTTCCAATTCGGGAAGTCTTTCTTCACGCTTCCATGTTGATTTTGCAACCCGTGCATTAGTCCACCATTCCCCCTCGCCTTCGCGATGATTGGAAATATGTTCAGCATCCAAATTTAGCGATGCAGCAGGATACAGGTTCACAATAACATCAACATCTTCTCTAGCAAGTTCATGAAGCGATATGGTCGCATCCAAAGCAGAACAATCGTTTTCAATTTCAAGCAATGCTTCCAAACCAGTGAGCAAGACATCTGCTTCATGCAGTGCAATAATTGGTCTGCCTTCTCTGAGAACTATTTGACTTACCCTTGGCATTATCCCCTTTGGACGACGCTCAATTCGTATATGTCCTGAGCGATTTAGCCTAGCCATATCATTGGTCAAACGCGCCAATGCATCAGAACTGCCACGGCGAACTTCAACGATATCTCCTTGTGGTAATTCGACCATTATTCCCACCCCGTAGGGGTGAACTCGCCCTTAACACTATTGAAGGGTGCGGATGAAAGCGATGCTTCAATCAAGTTTTGTGCAACCAATTGTAATTGCCGTGAGTAGTTATTACGTAAAAAATTCCCTACATCTATGTTTCACAGATAACCTTCAAATGGAATCAACCAATGAGTTGGATTGATGGCTTCCAATTCATTCGATGAACCACCATCAACAACCAAAAAATATTTTGACACGATGATTGCAAGGCAGGTCCATTTGGAAAACTCAAAAAAACCAAAAATAGCGGTAATTTGTGTTTTGATATTCTGTGCGATTTTCTTAATATCAAATACTCCATTTGACTTCAATATAGCATTATTTGTAGGGATGGTTTTTCTAGCATTTGCACTGACTGTTAAATATTATCTCGAGAGAGATAAGAGCATTCCATTTGCTGTTAATTTTAATCACCCATTAATGAGTGATGAACCGATGGGCGAGGCGCAAGTATTTGTCTGGTTAGAAGCGGATGAAAAGTGGATGTTATTACAGGATACAAGAGTTCGGTTGGCTGATAATACTCTTCTTGGGGGAATTGACTTGGTGTATGATGATGAAGAATATACGAGGATTGGACATTACAAAACCAGTAAAAAAATAACAGCACAAATTAAGCGTTCACTGGTACTGCTTAATCAGGCGATTGTATTAGCAAATTTATCCAATCAAGATGATGCTGAAGAGTCAAGTAATGCTGATGACATTGAACGAAGGTCTAGAGAAAAACAGGACAGTGAATTATTGCAGAGATCTTGGTTAGAAGAAGAACAAGAGATTGAAGTTGAAGGCCCTTTGGCTAAATTTATTAACAGACAGTAATACATTATTGTAATATTTTCTCACCTCTATATTGAAAAGCCTAATGCTGAGCCATTGAAACAATGAGTATTTCTTCAGTATGGGAAGAACGCCTTAAATCGCTGGGCGCAAGCGAGCGAGATACTCTATTGGGGACATCGCTTTCTCGGCGGTTTACTAAATTGCCATTATGGCTCTCACATCCAGCCAATATTGGTGCATTCTATGGATTGTTAGTTTCATTAGCAATTATTCTGCCATACAAATTCACCCAAACTACTTCGGCATGGTTCAGCGGTTGGTTATTCCATTCTGCATTATTGGTTGCAGCTTGTCTATTACTTGGAATGTCGTCGACTATATTAGTTGGTATTTTCAAGAGATTTCCTGTATCCCCGCCGCGCGCAATCCTCTATCCTATGCCTTTCCTTGGATTTGCGCTGCTGACAATTGACCGAATTGAACTATTACAAATCCCATCATTAATTTCATGGTTTTTACTAATATTGCCAGGACCGATGTATGTGCATCTATCATGGGCGCCTAGATGGAGGTTGCTATGCATGATTGAAGATGGAAAAGATCCATTCGCCGGCATGAGTAATAAGCCCGAAGATGAGCCTAAACATGCGGAATTAATGGTTGGTCAAGACAAAGAAATGTTAGAAGTAGTTGATACATTTGATGAATTAGAAGAAGAGTAATTTTCATTCAAGTTCAATAATTACTTTTGCGCCATCTTCGATTTCAAAAAATTCACGCAAAAAGGTTCCAGAAATGATTTCAATAACGTCGATATGACGGGTTAGATCTGGAATTAGAATCGCACATTGAACAGATTTATCTGAACAAGAGATTTTTGCTTTGAAAGCAGTTGCTCCACCAAATGAGACACCATCGCGTAAAAATCCACGAATTCGTGTGGAATTTATTTTGCTTACATCAACTGTTTGCGCTAATTCTAATGCTGTGGAATCTGCATCAAGAGTATCTATCCCCGCTTTATTTCTCAGTGCGATGTATTTTGCCAATACTTCTCCTTCAACTGAAACATTCAGAGTTCCAGGCCAAGCTGTATGTCCAAGAAAACTTCTAAATTGCTCTTGGTAATGCTGCTGTGACATGAAAACATGCGCTCGGCCTAGCCCACTACTAACAGTGCCATTGAGCAGCATAAACATGGCCAAGTCAATGCCCTTTTTGAGTTTGAGGGGCAAAGTGGTCAACAAGAAAGAACATGAAGGGCCGTCAAGTTCGATTGTATGAGGGGAACTGAATGCCAGGTGATATGTCATGGATGAAAGACCGGTTTAATGAATTAAACGAGAATTCATTATTGTGGGAACCCCCAACTTTGCAAGGTGCAAATACTCCTCGCTGTCAGATGGATGGTAAGCCTACAATAATGCTTTCAGCAAATAATTACTTGAATTTAACAACTCATCCGAAAGTCGTTCAAGCAATGCTTGATGCTACCCAAAAATATGGTGCAGGAAGTGGCTCAGTTCGCGCTATTGCTGGGACTATGGATATTCATTTGGAAGCTGAAAGAAAAGTTGCCGAGTTCAAAGGAGTTGAATCTGCATTGATTTATTCGGCTGGATATACAGCGAATGTTGGATTGATTCCAACACTCGTTACTGGCCCGAATGATGTGATTATTTCGGATTCACTAAATCATGGGTCAATCATTGACGGAGTTCGTTTGACGAAAGCAGCCAGAGGAGTATATTCTCACAATGACATGGGGGAATTGGAGGCAGTACTGAAAGCACATCAGGAATCAACTCGCAAATTAATTATTACAGATGGAGTATTCTCAATGGATGGAGATATAGCACCTCTTGACGAAGTAAATGCATTGGCCGAAGAATATGGGGCAATGGTCTATGTTGACGATTGTCATGGCGAAGGCGTGCTTGGTGATACGGGTGCTGGAATTGTAGATCACTTCAAGTTGCAAGGTAAGGTAGATTTCGAAATAGGTTCATTTTCAAAAGCACTTGGAGTACAAGGGGGAATTGTTGCTGGTACTGATATGACTAGGACACATGCCCTCAATCACTCACGTTCATGGCTTCTTTCAGGTTCTCAGCCACCAGGTGTTGCTGCTGCTCAAAAAGCGGCTGTTGAAGTATTGATGAGCGAACCTCAACATCATGCGAAACTGTGGGAGAATACTCATTATTTCCGAAAAGAATTACAGTCACTTGGCTTTGATACCGGTGTTTCAACGACCCCAATCATTCCAGTAATGTGTGGAGAATCAAGTGTTGCAAAGGCTATGACAAATGCACTTGGCAAAGAAGGGGTAATGGCGGGAGCAATCGTATTCCCAATGGTTGCGCGTGATAAAGCACGAATTAGGACCCAGATGTCTTCCGGTTTATCAAGAGAGGATTTAGATGAAGTACTACGATTATTTGAAAAAGTAGGTCCAACTTTAAACTTGATTTGAAATCAAGAATCGTTGTGATGAGTTATCGGCAATTCACCTATGGCTGCCCATTCGTTATAGAGCAAAGATTTCATTTCATGCTCCGCTGCTAATCTCCAGCGCTTACGCATAGTTCTCTCAGCAACTCTTCCTTCAGGAACAGCAGTAAAATGCGGCTCTGTGGTCGCATCAGGTAGGGGTAATTGTTGCCAACTGACACCCCACAAAATTAACCACTCAGGTGGGGCTACGCCAAAATCAACCGCTATTTCTGGCTTTTCGATTGCTTGCTTCACTTGTTCAATTGTCAAATCACCGATTGACATTTTGAAAATCGCATTTGCTGTTCTGCGAACTTGATTCCATAAAAATGCCAAACCGACGATTTCAAAACCTACAACTCTGCCTCCAACAATCCATGGAGTGCAGGATAATATTGTTCGCATAGGTTCCTTTCCTTCTTCCAATCGTGCGAAGTTGGATGCATCATATGTGCCGGTGAATAAATTGCAATATTCGCTAAATACTTCGCCCGGATATTTCCAGAACTCAATTCCTTCTATTCGATATCGGTATACTCTATATTGAGCAATTCTCGGATTCCAGTCCTCTTCGACCTGCATTACATCTAGAAATGAAATTCCTTCACACAATCTGTCATCAATTGCACGAATCATCTTTTTGGCACCTAATGATTGCCATAGACTCTTGTTCAAAGTGACTACGCCACCATTTAATCTTACATTGACTCCTGCATCAGTACGACTTGATAGAACTAAATTGTGTTCTGTGCTATTTTTGTCAATCCATTTGTGGCTTTGAAATACACGAATTAACTCACCCTGAACAGTCTTTACATCCGGTTGTATTTGGCTGCCATGGAATCCTTTGCCCAAGTAACCAATTCTAAAGGCGAGCCTTACAGTCTCGCCAGTCAATTTTTCACCTCAAAGTTCTCGAGTAATCATTTCTACAGCTTCGTCCTTGCTGTATCCAAGACCACCGACCGCCCAAATGAGTGCCTGTTGTAGCCATGGCTGAACCATAGGGTTCTTCTTACTTGGATCCATTACCTCAATCGCATCAACAATATTCCGGCTCGCATTGAAAAGAATTTCATCAACAGGAATATCTTCAAGTTCAAGACGTCGAGCATAGCGTTGGAATTCTTTAATGGCTACAGGAATGCGACGACACTCAAGTGCAAATGATGCGAAGTCGCCAATATATTCCATATTCTCTTCATCAAGTTCCATTGCTTTTTTGTACATCATCATGATTTTACGACCAGGGATTACATCCTCTTGCGCTTCAGAATTTTTCATATTAGCAAATTCAGCATACATGTGGTGTAATTGTGCGTTATCTGAATTACTTGACAATTTTGATTCAAGGTCTTCAATTGCACCATCAAGATTTCCTTGATTGAACAAATCAATGGCAGTTTGTAATAATTCGTCACTCATAATAGCATCTCCAATAATTCATGTGAAGGGCTAGAGGTTCTTCAATGACTCGCTCTTAACGGCTGGTAATTATTCATCCTTTGATTGAGTTAATGAATCCTTCAAATCGGACAATAGGCTTGAAGATGAGTGTTTTTTATGCATCTCATCAATCAATAACTTGGTCTTTTCATAATTGCGAATAGAATAGAAACAATTCTTCGGATCTGCCATTACTTTGGTGACCGTACGCTGGTATGACATCAGTCCAACAATACTTCTAATCCAAGATTTCCCAGCAGCGGTAGTTGCGGAGTCTGAATCGTTTTCAGCAGTACCCGGCATAGTTGCACCAGCGCCAATACCAATGGTTTCTTCTGCAAGACCAACGCCAGTATCAGTTAGTACTGTAATTGTTGAAAACCCTAGAAGAACACCCAATGGTTTTCTCTCTTCAATTACCTCGGAGATTCTATCGTAAAGAATTCTCCTTCTTGAGTGAGATAGCAAAAATCGGTGTTGAAGAATAACAGCATCTGAGGTGACTGCGTAGTTGAAACTCTTTTGATAATAATATGTTAATCCCCAAAACATGGATGCAAAAATAATTCCGAACCATGTGTAATTATAACTAATAAAATCAGGTAAAAATCCACCAATTGGATTCTCCATAAAGATGTCAGTCACCCATTCTAGGACATCGTCTATTTGGATAATAATTGGTGCGAATGTCGCAAGTAATAGCCAAGTAGTAACCCATCCACTGGATGTGGACATATTCATCATTCTGTTAAACCATGTAAGTATTAACATTACGAATACAAAACCGAAAGGAACAGTTTCCCCGCCACTAATCTTGATGATTGCCACAGCGAATTTCACCAACCCACTTGAATCGCCATCTGAAAGCAAGTCGGCTTGTCCAAACAGCAAGTGGACTCCGAGTACTAGCATTCCCAATACATACATGCCAAGGAATGCAAAAGCACTCGGCTGTTTTGTCAGTAATATTTCCTCTCCCTCGATAGTTCTAAATTTAGCAGCCAAACTTTTCTGCCTAGCCTCATCATTATTTTCAGAACTTGTTTTCTCAGTGCTAGCAACTTCTTCATTAAGTTCTTCATCAACTACTTCTTCAGTCATAGAAACGCCTCTAAATTGTGTTTGGTGTGCCGTTAGCCATGAACCTTTTGCTATTTTTGCTCAATTTTCAATGAAGTAGGCCCCAAGAATGTTCAGCATTTCCTCTCGCCCACTTGTATTCAGTTTCAGTTCTTACTCCATTTTCATCTTTGATAATCATCTTATTCAGTTTGAGAGGATATTCATTGTATGTTAAGTGTGATTGTAAACCACCCCTTGTCGGTTGGTCAAAGGTCCAATTTGCTCTTTCTATTGCCTCTACTTGTAATTTTATTTCAGTTCTACCATTATGCATGTGAATCTCGAAAATTGGAAGAGGAGAACCTGGGTAATGTGCATGTTCGCCTTCGCATTCATTTCCTGCCATTTTTGTTACTGTGACTTTGGTAAATTTTTCACTACGCTTGTTCTTTGCATCGTGAAAGAGTCCACCTTGGCTTAGTGCAATATGTCCTAAGTCCCTTTTTTTCCAAGGACGATTATCCCTTGCACTAACTGTAAATGATGCATGTGGAATAAACCAATCAATATACGAGCCATCATCCAAATGTAATACTCCCCAATACCATGGTACAGAGGGTGCTTGAACACACACTTTTTGGAAATATGCAGTTCCTGTGACTTGTTCCCCATCCAAAGTCCCAGATGCTTTAGTTCCATGTAGACGAAGAATATCGTACCCCATGTCAGCTGCATAAGTGGCACTTGCTCTTCTTGCAGTTGACATGGCTTGGCTCCATGGAGTTAACTTTAGTTTGAAATCGGTAGGAACATTTTCACCTCTCATTTCTTCATCGCTAACCAAATTAATCCAAAATTCACTAAGGTCAGATTTTAGGCCCATAGAAAGGTCATCATCCAATAATGGGATGACCGCTCCGCCCCCTAATCCAGTATCTTCTGAATTATTCAACGGCCATTGCGGGTGACTATCAGGCATCGAGATCATTTTACAAATTCTTTTGATAATTGGTTCATGCATTTTTTCTCCATCAAACCACCATGCGCAAACCATTCCGTCCAATGCAATCCCTCCATCGTCATCTATTCCTGGTCGACCTTTTGGAGTCCAAGCGCTCCCATTTACATCTACAATAGAATTGTCTTTTGTTGACCATAGAACCATCAATTGTTTTCCACTTGGGTTTCCCTCATGGTCATCTAACATCACCAACCACCACCACCAATCCCATGTGAGGTGATGTAATTGTGGCCTTTCTTGTAGATTCCACATACGCGATAAATCACCACTAAAAGTGGTCATGTTTTCACTCATTCAATTTCCTTCCCCTTGAAAACAGCAGAGCCTATGACCCATAGAATAATGGCTTGGAATAGCAAAACAAATGTCGATACAGCAATTGTGGCAATCGGACTTATTCCAAGGCCAGTATCCGATGCGAATACACTAAGGGCACCTGCACCTTCAAGTTCGCTTCCCCAAAAATTACTATTGTGTCCGCCACCCCATAATCCCATCTCAATAAATAATCCCAAATTTGGCCATACTATCAAGGATGCAGCATCGATAATATTTAGAGACCAGCCAATTACAGAGAATCTTAGAATTGATGCGGAAGGTGCGTTGAAAGAGACGATTGCCATTCCTAATTCCCAGGCTGCAAATGGTAGTGCTAATACAATGCCACGTTTCCACAAAGTTCCAAGCGCACAAAACAGCATACCATAGACTAATGTTGCCATCATTGTTGCAAAGATTATTGCCATCCACATTCCAAGGTCTGCGAATCTAAAAAATCCATCACTTGGTCCAGCAAATCCTGAAATTAATCCAACAATTATTCCCATTGCAATAACATATGGCCAAACAATACCCAAATATCCAACAACTCTTCCAAGGAAAATATCACGTCTCGCAATAGGTTTTGCAATCATAAAGTGCATAGTTGAGTTTTCCATCTCCTCTCTAATCAAGCCAGTTGCCAAAAATAATGGCAGGAATATTCCCAATAAGAACACGAATCCCATTTTTCCAATTGCTAGTAAAAAGGCGCGGTGAATCGCCTCTTTGGAGTATTTTTCTTCATCGGGATCTTCATCAACAAAGCCATCTGAATGGATGTCATTCAATTCACCTCTTATCTCTGAATAATCAAGAATAATATCGCAATTAACATTATTTCGGTTCCTATCTTTTTGGCTTTCAGTAGTATCTGTAAGTCTACAATCTCCATCGTCATCATAACCAGCAGTTGTATCACTGGTTGCTGATAAATCCCAATCAAAATCATCTTCATTTATCCATTTTTCAGGGGGGTCTGGTGCTATTGGAGGAGAAAATGTACCGGGGTTAGAGTCTGGGTTGTCGGGGTCAGTTCCGTAAATTCGTTCTTGGCCGGTAGGGTAACCATCACCATCCCAGTCCATAGAATCTCCATCATTATCGATTGCTTCAATTTCTTGTTGCATGGAATCAACATAGAATAATACAATGATGGCGATAGCAATAAATCCAACGCCCATTACTACCCAGGTGGATAGTTTTGTGCGATATTGCCTCATTGTGAATTCTGCTACAGCTCCAAGTTTTCGGTCTAATGCTCTGAAAACATTATCCTTTTTTGGAGGGCTAATCATGATACAAAACCTCCAGTAAGGTAATTCAATATCGATTCCAAGTCATCATCCGGATTATCTATTGAATTAACAATATGTCCGTTTTCAACAATTAGAGAAGGTAATTCTCTATGAACTTCATTGAGGTTATGAGTTTGAACTTGTAGGTTATCACTGCGTGGGAAACTAATACCATACACAGCATTATTGTTGATGATATCCTTGGCTAATTCCTTTGGATTTTCACAACCAATACTAATTGTATGAGGGATATTATCCATCTTCTCCCTAATTGCATGAAGGTTTCCGAGCGCTAGCAAACGTCCATTATGAAGAATTACAATCTGTTCGGTAATTCTTTCAATCTCATGAAGAATATGGCTACTGACCAAGACGGTACGCCCCATCTTCCCCAATTCTCTAATGACATTCATTATCGTAGTTCTCGCAAGAGGGTCACAACCTTGTAGTGGCTCATCTAATACGATTAAGTCCGGATCGTTTACCAATGCATGGGCAATTTTCACTCTCTGCCGCATTCCCTTTGAATATCGTCCAATTTGCTTATGTGCAACATCGGTTAGTCCTACAAAGTCTAGAACTCTATCTGCTTCTACCCTTGCTTCATCGCGAGTTAATCCATTTAATCGAGCAAATAATGAAACAAAACCATGCGCAGTCATCCAATCATGCATTTTTTCATGTTCAGGAACAAAACCTATCCTCGCATAAGGTGCGGGGTTCTTCCAAGGGTCAGTTCCGAATAATTTTATACTTCCACTCGAGGGTTTTAGTTTACCCATTAGCAGATTGAAAAGTGTTGATTTTCCGGCACCATTCATGCCCAAAATTCCGGTAACTCCACCGGATAATGCCAGTGTGATTTCTGATAATGCGTGAATTTTCCCATAGGTTTTGGAGACATTTTCAAGCAATACTACTGGAGCATTAATCTCAGGCGCCCATTGCTGAGTTTGAGCCTGACCAACTTGTTGCATATCGGGCATCATTCTCTAGTCACCTCCATTGAAGAAACACGACTGCTCAAAACATATAGCGCGATTGCATTCATCGCAATTAATGATGCAAGCGACCAAGTCCAAGAATACTGATCGTAGGTTGGTTGTGTGCTGACCAATGCCTGACCGACATGAGCAAGACAATCGTAGGGAGATAGTAAGTAGAGTATTTCTCTATCAAATAAATTCTTTACAATTATTGCCAATGTTTTGGTACCCAAAATAATTGCTAATAATCCAATTCCAGGGAAAAATTTTCCCTTTGAAACACTGGATAGTGCTAGTCCAATACTCGTATAGGTAATAATCAAAAGAACACCACCCATCAAAGCGCCGAGGAATATAGGAAATGTATCAATAATCCATGCCCAACCTCTACCAAATGCCATTATTTCTGTAAGATAATATAAAAATAAAGTGAAAATGATAATTATTGCTTGAATAATTGCAACAGAAGCATACTTCATTCCAACATAATCAAAACGATTTATCGGTCTTGAAAAATATAGTGCGGATGTTCCATGAAGGCGGTCTTCAGAAATAACTCCACCAACTAAGAGTGCAGCAACTATTGGATAATACATTACGTTTCGAGGGAAAAATCCGAGCACATGTCCATAGAGGTTATCTCGGTTAACGCCCCACATGGAATGAAATTCTGATTCACCAATTAGCGATGCCAATAATGTCAGACCTGCATCTGATAGAGATGCAAAGAATACGATAACCAGGAATATTTTTGTTGGAACGCCCCATGGCCGATGACCTTTTTTGATAATTCCTAGAACATGATGGCGTAAGATTGCCCAATTTCGCATCCATCTAGGATTTAGTTCACCTCGCCAAGGTTCATAATTTTGCTGAAATATTTCTCCAGCCCCAGTTTGACCGACAGAGGCCATTTCCGAATATTCTTCATCGCCTTCACTCGACCCCCAGGCAGTTTCCATTCGTGTTTGCCCAGTAACTGGTGCTTCTGCAGTTGCCATCGGCATTGCTTCTGCTTCAACAGGTAGTATCGGTTGACTGACATTAGCAATTGGCGCTTGCGGACTAACAGGAATTGGTTGAGGAATTGGTTGAGGAATTGGTTGTGGAATTGGTTGTGGAGTCTCAGCAATAGGCAGTTGTGGGCTAACTGGAATTGTCTGAGGAGTCTCAGCAATAGGCAGTTGTGGGCTAACTGGAATTGTCT
>Ga0209362_1000987_pt1 | contig 23593 bp, 24 predicted proteins | sample SaaInlV_165m_DNA_FD_184680 | JGI IMG/M metagenome (GOLD analysis project Ga0209362, IMG submission 184680) | Marine microbial communities from expanding oxygen minimum zones in the Saanich Inlet - Saanich Inlet SI037_S3LV_110m_DNA (SPAdes)... | ecosystem: Environmental > Aquatic > Marine >...
TGAGTGAAAAAACTAAAGCGTTAAATGGTGAGCAGCTAACACTTGAAATAAACTAGCGTTGTAAATCATCTGTCAAGTGCGGATGAATGGTTTTTAAAATTTCTTTAAAAACCTTCTCGTTACCCGCAACCACATTGCCTGTTTCTAAGTGTTTACCACGGCCAGAAAAATCACCAACATAGCCGCCGGCCTCTTTAACTAGTAGCACGCCTGCAGCAATATCCCAAATGTTTAACTCTATTTCCCAAAAGCCATCTAGTCGTCCTGCAGCTAAGTAAGCCAAGTCAAGTGCAGCAGATCCTGCACGACGAATACCAGCTACTTTTGGATGGATTGCCTTAAACATATCAAGGTAGGCGTCTAAATGTTGTGGCGCTTTAAATGGAAATCCAGTGCCAATTAAAGTGTCTTCAAAGCCATTGCTATTCGTAACCCGAATTCTCTGCTCATTTAAATAAGCACCGTCACCTTTTGAGGCAGTAAACAACTCTTCTTTAAATGGGTCATATACAACAGCATGAGTTGGTTCATCATTTTCATATAAAGCAATAGATACGGCATATTGCGGAAAACCATGCAAGTAGTTAGTGGTGCCGTCAAGTGGGTCAAGAATCCAAACAAAACGCTTATCTTTGCCAACGATTTCTCCATTTTCTTCACCCAAAATAGAATGATCAGGAAAGGCGTATTTCAATTCATCTATAATAGCATCTTCAGCGGCCTTGTCTACTTCAGAGACGAAGTCATTCGCCGCTTTGTTTTCAATCGTTAACAGATCAATTTGATTATGATATCTGAGAATGATGTCACCCGCTTTTCGAGCGGCTTTAACGGCAATATTTAATGTAGGATGCATGAGCGTCATGAATAAAAATAAAGAAATGAATTATACCTTTGATAATGTACGTGTGGTTATGGTTAATACGACCGAGCCTGGTAATATTGGTGCGGCTGCTCGTGCTATGAAAAACATGAATCTCTCCAAGTTATATTTGGTCAATCCAAAAACTCACCCGTCAGCTACAGCAACCGCTAGAGCAAGTGGGGCAGATGACATTCTGACCAATGCTGTTGTCTGTGATACACTTGAAGAAGCCTTGGCAGACACACACTTGGTGATTGGTGCAAGTGCGCGTCAGCGTAATATTAAATGGCGACAAATGGATGTGGTGGATACTTGTGACGAAATACAGAAAACCACTTCAGTTGACAATCAGCAGGTGGCCGTGGTGTTTGGAACTGAAAACTCTGGCTTGAGTAATGAAGAGCTGGATTTATGCCAAATTTTGATGACCATCCCAGGAAATCCAAATTATTTTTCTTTAAATGTTGCTTCAGCTATCCAAGTATTTGCTTATCAGCACTATGTTCATAGCACAACCACAGAATTTGAAAAAAGCACCAATAAAATAGCTAGTAATATTGAATTAGAGGGTTTTTATGCACACTTTGCTCAAGTGCTTGAGCATATTGACTATTTCGAAGAAAAACGCCCAAAAGAGCTTCTCATGCGCCGTATGCGTCGATTTTTTGGACGCGCAGAACCCGAAAAAGAAGAGGTGGCTATTTTTAGAGGAATTTTAAGAAATATTCAGCCTTTTAAAAAATAGAAAATTTTAAGAATGGAAGGGCTTGAAGCTAAAAATTGACTTAAAAAACTGATTTTTTGGCTAAAATGGCGTGTTTTTGAGAGATTAATTGATAACAGGTGTCATAATCATTAAAATTTTAGAAATAATGCAAATGACGTAAAAAAGCCCGCAAATGCGGGCTTTTTAGTGGATTCAGGTTAATTGATTAGTTAATCAATTTATTCATACGTTTAACAAATTCAGCAGGATCTTTAAGCTGTCCGCCTTCAGATAAAACCGCTTGATCAAATAACACATTCACCAAATTTTCATCAACCTTAGTTTTAAGTTTTTCCACTAATGGGTGAGTTGGGTTGATTTCAAGAATTGGCTTAGTTTCAGGAACGTCTTGACCGAGTGAGGCCATAATTCTCTCCATGTTGCCACCCATTTCATTTTCATCAGCCACTAAACAAGAAGGGGATTCGCTTAAGCGATTAGAAATTTTAACTTCTTTAACTTGATTTTCAAGAATTTTCTGCATCTCTTCTAAGGTCTTTTTAAAGCCTTTAGCGGTTTTCTCTTTCTCTTTCTTTTCCTCTTTAGAGTCTAAATCTTGCAGGTCGCCTTTGGCAATTGACTTAAGGTTTTTGCCTTCAAACTCAGTAAAGTTATTAACCATCCATTCGTCAACACGATCAGACAGAAGTAAAACTTCAATGTCTTTCTGTTTGAAAATTTCTAAGTGCGGAGAGCCTTTGGCAGCTGCAAAAGTTTCTGCAGTGACATAGTAGATATCTTTTTGATCGTCACCCATGCGCTCAATGTACTCAGCCAATGATACATTTTGATCTTCACCATTAGAGTTAGTGGTAGCAAAGCGTAAAAGAGAGGCAATTTTGTCTTTATTAGAAGCGTCTTCAACCACACCTTCTTTCATCACCATGCCAAATTCTTTCCAGAAATCTGCATATTTCTCTGGCTTGTTTTTGGCCATTTTTTCTAATTCTTTTAAGATTCTACTAACTGAAGCTTTGCGAATGGTATCAACCACTTTATTACCTTGTAGAATTTCACGAGAAACGTTTAGTGATAAATCAGCTGTATCAATCACACCCTTTACAAAGCGCAAATACATTGGCATAAGCTCTTCATTGTCTTCCATGATAAACACACGCTTAGCATAGAGTTTGATGCCGCCTTTGCGTTTTGGCTCCCACATGTCAAACGGTGCCTTAGAAGGAATGAAAAGCAAAGAAGTATAGTCTAACTTACCTTCAACGCGATTGTGTAGTTGAGCAAGTGGCGCGGCGAAATCGTAAGTAAGAGATTTGTAAAATTCATCATAATCTTCTTGCTTAAGATCGCGTTTGTCTTGTGTCCAAAAAGCATTAGCCTTGTTAACCATTTCATATTCAATGGTGTCTGACTCTTCTTCAGCAGGCTTAATCATCATGATTGGCACAGTAATGTGATCAGAATATTTAGAAATAATACTACGCAGGCGATAATCATCTAAAAATTCTTTTTCGTCGTCTTTAATATGTAGAGTGATCTTAGTACCAAACTCTTCTACTGTTGTAGTTTCAAGGGAGTATTCACCTTCACCTTTTGATGTCCAAATTGTGCCATTAGCCTTGTCATCACCTGCTTTTCTAGTGGTTAACACCACTTCATCAGCAACAATAAATGAGGCATAAAAACCCACACCAAACTGGCCGATCAGATTTGAATCTTCGGCTTGTTTTGCATCGAGGCTTTGTAAGAATTTTTTAGTACCTGAGTTAGCAATGGTGCCAATATTTTCCATGACTTCAGTCTCAGTCATACCAATGCCGTTATCAGTAATAGTAATGGTTCCAGCTTCTTTATCAACATCAATGTGTACTTGAAGGTCTTCTTTGCCTTCTACCAATGTGTCATTTGATAAAGACTCGAATTTAAGTTTATCAACCGCATCAGAGGCGTTTGAAACTAGCTCTCGCAAGAAAATCTCTTTGTTAGAATACAAAGAGTGAATCATTAAATGTAGCAGTTGAGAAACTTCTGTTTGGAACGAATGTGTCTGTTTTGTCGTCATTTTATTTTATCTCTAGTTTATGCGTAAAATATATTGATATGGTCAAGCTGGCAAAATTCAAGTGAAAAAACAAATAATTGACTTTATTTTATATTTAAAAGTTGAGCGTCATTACGCACACAATACTCAACAAGCGTATGAGCGTGATTTAAATCAGCTGCTTGGTTTCTTAAAAACTCAGCGCATCGCTAGCTGGTCAGCGCTTAATACAGAAATACTGAGTATGTTTATCATGCAGCTGCGCCATAATAATATGTCTGCCAGAAGTATTCGCAGATATATGTCTTCAATTAAAGGATTGCTAACTTATTTAGTTAATCAGGGTCAGCTAGAAAATAATTGTGCCATTCAACTGCGCACGCCAAAAATTGGGCAAACTTTACCAGGAATATTGCACTATGATCAATTGTTGCAAATGCTAAAAACAAGAAAAACATCACGATTTGAAAATCGTGATGTGGCCATTATTGAGGTGATTTATTCTTGTGGTTTGCGTGTATCTGAATTGGTGGGATTAAATGTGGCGGATGTAGATATAACCCAGGGTTTTTTAAGGGTTGTGGGCAAGGCTAGCAAAACTCGACATACACCACTTGGAGAGTCTGCACAAAAGGCTGTTGTTAAGCATCTACAGACGCACAATTCAACGGCGCTTTTTGTTAATAAGAATGGTGACAGAATCGGGGTTAGATCAATACAAAATATGATTAAAAAGCGAGCGTTAGAGGCGGGCATTAAGATTAACGTTTATCCACACATGTTGCGTCACGCAGCAGCGACGCATTTTTTGCAGTCCAGCCATGATCTGCGCTCAACACAGGAGTTTTTGGGTCATGCCAGTATTAAGTCCACCCAAGTTTATACCCATCTTGATTTTTTAGAATTATCAAAAGTGTACGATAAGTGCCATCCTAGAGCTAAAAAAACATGAATTTAAAAACTAGAGTAGTCGCCAATATTCTCAATAATGGAGGGGTGGTCAGTCTGCCGACAGATACCATTCAAGGGTTAAGTTGCCTTCCTTTTTCTAAGTCTTTAATACGTTTGGTTGAACTTAAACAGCGCTCAACTAATAAGGGGCTGATTTTAATATCAAGTAATATCAATCATTTTAAAGATTATGTTGAAAATACCGAGCTGTTAGCGCAGATCAAACCAAGTGCTAAGCCAACTACTTATCTTGTTAAAGCGAATAATTGTGTACCTGATTTACTATTAGGCGGGCATAAAACTATTGCCATTAGACTAACCAGCAATCCCTTAATTAAACAATTATGCACAATGACTGATAGTGCACTGGTAACCACTAGCGCTAACCTTTCAGGCCGTCAGACTGCCCAAAGCAGCTTGAAATTACAGGTTTATTTTAAAGGTGAGTTAGACTATATAATAGCACCCAATAAAAATGCAAATAACCCCTCAAGCATTATCAATTTACAGACCGGAGAAAGGCTCAGATGATCGATCAAATTCAACAATATTTACTCTCATTACAAGCTGACATTTGCAGTCAGCTTGAACAAGTTGATGGCCAGGCTAGTTTTATTAAAGATGAATGGAAAAAGCCAAATGGTCGTGGCAACGGGCTAACTCGAGTGCTCGCAAAAGGCAAGGTTTTTGAGCAAGCAGGGGTTAACTTTTCTATTGTCCATGGTGATAATATGCCTGCTTCTGCAACCGCAATGAGACCAGAATTGACAGGAAGAAGTTTTAGCGCATTAGGTGTTTCGTTAGTCATTCATCCTAACAACCCTTATGCACCAACTTCACATGCGAATGTGCGTTTCTTTATTGCAGAAAAAGATGGAGAAGATCCGATTTGGTGGTTTGGTGGTGGGTTTGATTTAACCCCATATTACGGCTATGATGAGGATTGCATTGCCTGGCATCAGAGCGCCAAAGATGCTTGTGATCCTTTTGGCCTAGAGGTGTATCCAAAATACAAAAAATGGTGTGACGATTATTTCTATATGAAGCATCGTGATGAGCAGCGCGGTATTGGTGGTTTGTTTTTTGATGATTTAAATGAGGGTAGTTTTGATGAATGCTTTGCCTTTATGCGTAGCGTAGGAGATAGCTACATTAAGGCTTATAGGCCGATTATTGAAAAACGCAAAGATACGCCATTTACCGATCATGAGAGGCAGTTTCAACTGTATCGTCGTGGCCGTTATGTAGAATTTAATTTGGTTTATGATCGAGGCACATTATTTGGTCTGCAAACTGGCGGGCGCACAGAATCAATTTTGATGTCATTACCACCACTAGTACGCTGGGAATATCAATATGAACCTAGGCCAAATTCACCTGAGGCACAGCTTTATGAGAAATTTTTAAAGCCACAGGAGTGGGTTAATACCACTCAAACGGAGAGTTAGTAAAATGAAAAATCAACTAGATGTTAAAAAATTATTATGCCCAATGCCAGTGATTCGCTTAGGCGAAATGATTGATAAAGTGGCTATTAGCGATACAATTGAAATGCTGGCTACTGACCCAGGGGTTTTGTATGACATACCTGCCTGGTGCAAGGTTCATGGCCATAGAGTGTTAAAAATCGAAGAAAAAACCGATGAGATTGTTCTTCTTGTTGAGAAAATAGGGTAGAATAATTCGCTGTTTTTGTTGTAAATATAGTAGATTTTTATTATATTACAATAAATAAACAAAGAATTTTGCTTGTAACGGCGCAAGCTGCTTGGTGAAGATAGCCAGTCCATACAAATAGTTAAATAAAGGAGATAATATGTCTGCACAAGATGTAATGAAGATGATTGAAGATAACGACGTTAAGTTTGTTGATTTTCGTTTTACAGATACACACGGTAAAGAGCATCACGTAAGTGTTCCGGCTCATACAGTGGATGAAGATAAGTTTGAAGAGGGCCAAATGTTTGACGGGTCTTCAATCACAGGCTGGAAAGATATTAATGAATCTGACATGATTCTAAAGCCAGACACAACAGCATGTGTTATGGACCCGTTCACACAAGAATCAACGCTAATTGTGCGTTGTGATATTGTTGAGCCAAGCGACATGAAGGGCTATGAGAAAGATCCTCGTTCGATTGCTAAGCGTGCTGAAAAGTACATGCAAGATTCAGGTGTTGGTGATACAGCTTACTTTGGTAACGAAAATGAATTTTTTGTATTTGACAGTGTTAAGTGGGATACAGGTTTTGGCATGGGTAAGGCGTTTTATGAAATCCACTCTGAAGAAGCAGACTGGGAGTCTGGATCTGATTTAGAAGGTGGAAACAAAGGTCATCGTCCAAATGTTAAAGGCGGTTACTTTCCAGTTCCACCAGTAGACTCATTACATGACCTTAGATCAGAAATGTGTCTTGTGATCGAAGAAATGGGTGTTGAAACTGAAGTGCATCACCATGAAGTGGGTACTGCAGGCCAGTGTGAAATTGGCGCAAAATTCAATACATTAGTAAGAAAGGCTGACGAAACTCAAATCCTTAAGTACTGTATTCATAATGTTGCACATATGTACGGTAAAACAGCAACATTTATGCCTAAGCCAATCGCGATTGACAATGGTAACGGTATGCATGTTCACCAATCAATTGCTAAAGATGGTGTTAACTTATTTGATGGCGATGAGTACGGCAACTTAAGTCAAATGGCATTATATTACATTGGTGGTATTATTAAGCATGCTCAAGCGTTAAATGCATTTACAAATGCATCAACCAACTCTTACAAGCGTTTAGTACCAGGCTATGAAGCGCCAGAAATGTTAGCTTATTCAGCTAAAAACCGTTCTGCTGCAATTCGTATTCCTTACGTAGGCAATCCACTAGGTCGTCGTATTGAAGTACGCTTCCCAGATAATACAGCCAATCCTTATTTAGCATTTTCTGCAATGTTAATGGCCGGCCTTGACGGTATTAAAAATAAAATTGACCCTGGCAAGCCTCAAGATGGTGACTTGTACGAATTAACTAGAAAAGAAAAAGCGAAGATTCCTAAGGTTTGTAACTCTCTAGAGCAAGCACTTGATGCACTTGATGCTGATCGTGACTTCTTAACTTCAGGTGGTGTGTTTACGGATAACGTAATTGACTCTTTCATTGATCTTAAGATGAAAGAAGTAAATGCTATGCGTTCAGCGCCTCACCCGGTTGAATTCGATATGTACTACAGTCTGTAGCACTTAAAATCGATTCCATAAAAGCCGTACTTTTGTACGGCTTTTTTGTGCCCAAAATACCGGTAAAATAGCTAAAAATATTATTATAAAATCTACTTATGAGTGAATTAAAACACGACTGGACCTTGGCTGAAATTAATCAATTGTTTGATTTGCCATTTAACGATCTATTATTCAAAGCCCACAGTATTCATCGAGAAAATTTTGATCCAAATAAAGTGCAGGTTTCTTCACTGCTTAATATTAAAACAGGCGCTTGTCCTGAGGATTGTTCTTATTGTTCTCAGTCATCAAAATATGATTCTGGTTTGGAGCGTGAGAAACTCATGCAGATTCAACAAGTTAAAGAGGCCGCTAAAAAAGCTAAAGACTTAGGTTCCGAACGTTTTTGTATGGGTGCTGCTTGGCGCAATCCTACAGATAAGTCATTAGATGTAGTTATTGACATGATTAAAGAGGTTAAAGACTTAGGCATGGAATCTTGCGTAACTTTAGGCATGCTGAGCGAGCCTCAAGCCAAAAAACTAAAAGAAGCAGGGCTCGATTATTACAACCATAATATTGACACCTCAAAAGAGCACTACTCTAATGTTATTACTACTCGTGAGTTTCAGGATCGCCTAGACACGATCGATCATGTTCAGCAAGCTGGCATTAATGTGTGTAGTGGTGGAATTTTAGGCTTGGGTGAGACAGTTGAAGATAGGGCATCGATGTTACAAACTTTGGCCAATATGGACCAACATCCCAACTCAGTGCCAATGAATTTGCTTGTTCCAGTTCCAGGTACACCATTTGAAACCATGGAAAGGCCAAGTGACATTGATTTTATTCGTTCAATTGCGGTTGCTCGAATTTTAATGCCTCAGTCGGTTGTGCGTCTTTCTGCAGGTAGAACTGATATGAGTGAGACCATGCAAGCGAGTTGTTTCTTTGCGGGCGCTAATTCTGTATTTTATGGTGATGAATTGTTAACCACACCAAATGTTACTCAAAGCCGTGATGAAGCGTTGTTCAAAGGCTTGGGTATTAATATGCATCAACATGCATAATTCAAATAGGAGAATAATAATGAACAAATTTTTAACCACATTTGTATTAACGACTTTAATCAGTTTGAGTGCTATTGCTGAGTCTGAGAAGTGTTCTAATGGCTATGACAATCTTGAGCATTTAGGTAGCTGTCTTGGCGGTGTTGTAGATTCTAGCATTGGCGCTTTATCAAACTTGCCTAGTGATGCGAAAAAATGGTCTAGCGATCAGCATCAAAAAGCTAAGCAAAAACTAGAAGCTATTAAGCAAGACATTTGTAATGATAGCAATCCTGTTAATGAGGTGATTGTTGAAAAAATCGTATACGTTGATCGACTTGTTGAGGTGCCTGCTAAAGCCATGGAAAGACGTTGTATTACTAACAAAAAATCAGATCGTTTTGGCAATACCAGTGAAGTTATTACTTGTACTGAATGGAAATAATTGATTAATTGAGTCAAACTAAAAGCCGCTTTAATGCGGCTTTTTTTATCCTTTAAGAAGTTGCTTAGTAATGGTAATTGCAGCGTTGGGCTTGGCGAGTTTAAGTGCGTTATCAGACATTAATGCCAGCTTTTCAGTATCTAGGTTATCTAGTATTTCTTCAAGCGCCTGAGTTGTTAGATTCTTTTGTTCGATTAAAATGCCTGCATTTTGGTCAGCAAGAATTTTAGCGTTATAAAACTGATGGTTATCAATGGCATATGGCAGAGGAATTAAGATGCTAGGTGTGGCACTTAGCATCAACTCCGAAACGGTCATTGCACCTGCTCTACACAATACTACATCAGCCCAGGCATACGCTTTAGACATGTCGTCAATAAAAGCAGTTACTTTGACAGATTTTTTCTTATATTGAGATTGCACACTGTCAAAGTGTAGTTTTCCAGTTTGGTGCCAAATGTTAATATTGCTGCCCAGATTGGTTACAACATTATTTATTGGCTTTGATCCTAGGCTACCACCAACTATTAATAAATTAAGTTTTTTATTATTTGCACTTGATTTTTTAACCTTAAAAGCAACAGGATTGCCAACAGTAATCGCACCGGTGTGAGAATCAAAAGCATTATCAAAAGCTTGAAAGGTTTGTGTGGCAATTTTTGATAGAAGTTTATTGGTTGTGCCTGGAATGGCATTTTGCTCATGAATAAACAAAGGTACTCTAAAAATCCAGGCAATTACGCCGCCTATGCCCGAGGCAAAGCCGCCCATACCCAGTACAACATCAGGTTTTGTCTTTATAAACACACTAACAACCTGCACTGTAGCTAAAGCAAGTTGAAAAGGGGCTTTAATCAAGCTAATGATATTTTTCCCTCGCAATCCAACAGCATTAACCGTGTGTAATGGTAGATTGTTTTTAGGCACAATTTCATTTTCCATGCCCTTTTTAGAGCCTAGCCATTCAATATGGCAAGGGTATTTTTTAAGTTCATTGGCAATGGCCAAGGCTGGGAATATGTGTCCACCCGTGCCACCCGCCATAATGAGTATTTTTTTATCAGACATAGTTTTTTTGCTTAGAGTATTCACAACGACTTTCCATATCAATCCTAAGTAAGATTCCCAGCGCAATGAGTACAAAAATCATACTTGACCCACCATAACTAATTAAAGGTAGTGGAAAGCCTTTAGGTGGGATTAGGCCAAGGTTCATGGCAATATTAACACTAAATTGCAATGATAGCCAGGTACAAATGCCAAAGCCAACGTAAGAGCTGTATTTGCGTTTTTGCTTGAGTGCGCCTTTAGCAATCTTAAAGCCTTTGAGCATAATAAATCCAAACGTCAAAATAACAAATAACATGCCAATAATGCCAGTTTCTTCACCGACAATAGAAAAGATCATATCGGTGTGCGGCTCTGGAAGTTTGGTGTATTTCTGAATACCATTACCCAGCCCAACACCGCCCCAATCTCCTCTGGCAATGCCGATTAATGCTTGCTTGGTTTGCCAAACTTTTTCACTGTCATTAATCCACAAATCAGTTTGCCAAAACTGGGTTAATCGTTGCCAGCGTACGCCACCATTTAACCCATCAATATAAAGCCAAATACCAACAGCACTAATCAAACTACTGCCAACAAAAGTGAGCTGTGTTAGGTAAACGCCAGCTGCAAACAGCATGATAAGTGCTGTTAAAGAGATGATGATGGTTGCACCCAGATCCATTTCTAATAAAAGCAATATATCAGCAGAAGAGATGATGATGAGCGTCTTAACCAGACCCATCCAAGGCTTTTTAACGTCTTTTTCTTGTCTAACCAAAAAATCAGCCATGTATAAGATCATGGCGATTTTCATCATTTCAGAAGGTTGGAATTTAAAAAACACAAAGTTAATCCAACGGGTAGATCCATTAACAGTTCTGCCAATAGGTTCGGGTAAAAATACTAAAGCCAAACAGACCAAAGAAAAAACAAAAAACCACTTGGCATATTTTTTGTAAAAATATAGGGGAATTTTTAAGCAGGTAAAGGCCAGTGCTAAGCCAATTGTAATATAAACACTTTGTTTAAAAAAATAGCTGTAACTATCGAAGTGGCCCAATGAGGCGGAAAACGACATGATCCATCCAAAAGTTAACAATATAAGTATGGCGATAGCTAAATATTTATCGGGTAATTGTCCAGTTTTTTCAAACATTTTTTAACGTAGATTTATTCTAAATTTATGCTTATTTTAACCCTCGAAAGAGCTACTAATGACTCTAATCAAACCTGCATTCTCTTTAGTTTTTTATTGTGACTATGGGATAATAGTTGTTTTTCAAAAATAGTGCTACACTCATGATTTCTACTGCCAACATCACCATGCAATTTGGTGAAAAACCTCTGTTTGAAAATATCTCTGTTAAATTTCAAGGTGGCAATCGCTACGGTTTGATTGGTGCCAATGGTTGCGGTAAATCAACATTCATGAAAATTCTAACAAGCGAGCTAAAGCCTTCTAATGGTACGGTAAGCATTAGCGAAGGTGAGCGACTTGGTATTTTGCGCCAGGATCAATTTGCTTATGAAGAATTTCGTGTTGTTGATACGGTAATCATGGGCCATGAAAAGCTTTGGGAAGTTAAAAAAGAAAGAGACCGTATTTATGCCTTGCCAGAAATGAGCGAAAAAGACGGTATTAAAGTGGCCGAGCTAGAAATGGAATTCGCCGAGATGGATGGTTACATGGCTGAGTCATCAGCCAGTGAATTGTTATTAGGTTTGGATATTCCTGAAGATCAACATTACGGACTCATGAGCGAAATTGCACCAGGTTGGAAGTTACGTATCTTGCTCGCACAAGCGCTATTCTCTGATCCTGAAATTTTGCTACTTGATGAGCCGACCAACAACTTGGACATTAACTCAATCAGCTGGCTGGTAGATGTATTGAATGATCGTAAGGCAACTATGGTGATTATCTCTCACGATAGGCACTTTTTAAATGGTGTTTGTACTCATATGTCTGACCTTGATTACGGTGCACTAAACACCTTCCCAGGAAACTACGACCAATTTATGATTGCATCAACTGCTATTCAGGAAAAAATGCAATCAGATAATGCTAAAAAAGAAGCTAAGATTAAAGAGCTTAAGCATTTTGTTTCTCGTTTTTCTTCAAATGCCTCTAAAGCAAAGCAAGCAACATCACGTCAAAAGCAGCTTGAAAAGATTGAACTTGACGATATTAAGCCTTCTTCAAGGGTAAGTCCTTATATTTATTTTTCTCAAGAAAATAAACTTCATAGAAATGTATTAGAAGTCAGCGGACTTAATAAAAGCTTTGATGATTTGCATGTACTTAAAGATATCGAATTTTTATTTGAAGTTGGTGAACGTGTGGCCGTTATTGGTCAAAATGGTATTGGTAAAACCACGTTATTGCGCACTCTAGTTGGTGAAATTGAAGCGGACAAGGGTAAGGTGAAGTGGAGTGAGAATATCAACATTGGTTATTATGCTCAAGATCATAGTGCTGATTTTGAAGAAGATATGACCGTACTTGATTGGATGGCACAATTTAAACAACCTAAGCAAGATATGCAAGATATGCGTGCAGTGCTTGGAAAAATGCTATTTGGTAAAAACGATATTATCAAGAGTGTTAAATCACTTTCGGGTGGTGAAAAGGGCAGAATGTTGTTCGGAAAATTAATGTTACAACAGCCAAATGTATTGGTGATGGATGAGCCAACCAACCACTTGGATATGGAGTCCATTGAGGCACTTAACCTTGCACTTGATAATTATGAGGGTACACTGATCTTTGTCAGTCATGATAGAGAGTTTGTCTCTTCTTTATCAACCAAAGTGGTTGAACTAAAGGAAGATGGCATGCATTACTATTCTGGCAATTACGAGGATTACTTAAAATCACAAAAATAAACCTATGATCGAAACCGTATTGAAAAGATTTGTAAAGCGCCAAGGCTTTGATTCTGCCTCAATACTATCATTTAGTAGTTTATTTGCCTTGGTTCCAGGGTTTGCATTGGGTTTAAGTGTTTTTTCACTTTCTCCATACTTTTACGATCTTCAGCAGTATTTAGAGCAATTTTTATACACACAATTGTTGCCACAAAACTATGGCACTGCTAAAGAGTATATCCAGCAATTTATCAATCAAGCTCAGTCCTTAAAAGGTATTAGCTCTAGTTTTTTAATTTTTGCAGTGATGCTTTTATTGTTTGAAATCGATAAGCGTATCAATCTGGTTTGGCATGATGTGCATCATCGTCATTGGATGAGGGGGCTTATTTCTTATTTATTTGTGTTGTTTTTAGGGCCAATATTTGTTGCTGCATCGTTATTTTTTAGCTCTTATGTGGTTGCATCGGATATTTTTAGTCAACTGCCCATGATTAATCATGCGCCACTATTCACTCCGCTAATTCTATCCAGCGTGGGTTTTTCAATTTTGTATTATGCAGTGCCTTTAGAAAAAGTTAGATACATTAATGCTCTTAAAGCAGGTGTTATTGCCGCCATATTATTAGAGATAATCAAATATGCCATGTTTGTTTACATACAATATTTTCCAATTTATGAGTTTATTTACGGAACATTGTCAATATTAATGTTGCTGATGATTTGGATTTACCTTGCTTGGCTGATTGTTTTATTGGGTGCTAGTTTTTGCTACTGTTTTGAGAATAAAGAGTAAAGTGGTAGACGCTGTCAGTTAAAGGATAAAAAAATTTATCAAGAGCCTCATATCTAACAACTAGCGTAAAATTAGAAACCTTTAACATCGTTCACTTTACTTATGTTTACCGGCATCATTCAGGCACTTGGCAGTATTAAAACTAAAGTTGCTTACGATAAGGGCGCTGTATTTAGCTTTACTGCGTCCAGTTTTGATTTTTCAAGTATTGCAATAGGTGACAGCATCGCGGTCAACGGCGTGTGTTTAACAGCGGTAGAAGTAGGTCGGGACTTTTTTAAAGCAGATGTCTCCCAAGAAACGCTAAATTGTTCAATCTTCTCTAAACTAGAGCAAGGTATGCGAGTCAATCTTGAAAAAGCACTCAGACTTAATCAAGGTATTGATGGGCATTTGGTCAGTGGTCATGTGGATGGAATTGCCCAAGTAAGTGAGCAATTTAGCGAAGGAGAGTCAACGCGTTTTAAGATTAGTGCGCCTGATAATTTGGTAAAATATATCGCTAGAAAGGGCTCTGTGTGTATTAATGGAGTGAGTTTAACTGTTAATAGTATTGATGGTAATACCTTCGATTTAAACATTGTTCCGCACACATTAAGTGTAACAACGTTAGGCGAATTAAAAACAGGCGATCAAGTCAACCTAGAGGTTGATATTATTGCGCGCCATTTAGAGCAATTATTAAACAATAAATAAGTCATGAGAAAAGCAACGATTGAAGAAATTTTAGAAGATTATAAGCAAGGCAAAATGATCATCCTAATGGATGATGAAGATCGCGAAAATGAAGGAGACTTAATCATTCCTGCGGCGACTTGCACCAAAGAAGATATTAACTTTATGGCTACTCACGGTCGTGGTTTAATTTGCTTAACACTAACGCAAGAACGTTGTAAGCAGCTTAATTTACCACTCATGGTGGCGCAAAATAATGACGCCAATGGCACCAATTTCACCGTTTCAATTGAAGCAGTAGAAGGGGTAACAACTGGTATTTCAGCGGCCGATAGAGCTAAAACAGTTTTGGATGCAGTGGCAAAAGATGCTAAACCATCTGATATCGTTCAACCTGGGCATATTTTCCCTCTAATGGCGCAACCTGGTGGCGTGCTGATTCGTGCAGGCCATACCGAGGCAGGTTGTGATCTTGCACGTTTATCTGGGTTTGAGCCCGCTTCAGTGATTGTTGAAATCTTGAATGAAGATGGCTCTATGGCTAGACGCGACGATTTAGAAATTTTTGCCGAAAAACATCAAATTAAATGGGGTACGATCGAAGATTTAATTTCTTATCGTATTGAAAATGAGAAAACCATTGAGCGTGTCAATGAGCGTGAGTTTGAAACAGAGTACGGCTCTTTCAGATTAATTTCATTCCTTGACAGTATTTACAATGAAACTCACCTAGCTTTAGTTAAGGGTGAAATCACCCACGATCAAGACACTTGTGTACGTGTTCATATGGAAGACACTTTTAGAGATGTCTTGCAAGAAAGTACCAAAGGCTTTGGTGTGGATGATGCGCTTAAACATATCTCTAAGTCGCAGAGTGGCGTGTTTTTGCTACTCAGAAAGCAAAGTGAGCAATCGATCTTACAAAATATTGATAATAGCTCTCGTGAGATGGGCGATGACATTAAGACTTACGGTGTTGGTGCGCAAATTTTGTCTGATTTAGGGGTTAAAAAAATGAGAATTCTAGGCTCGCCAAGAAAGCTTCATGGCCTTAAAGGATTTGGTCTTGAGGTAAGTGAGTACGTAGAGCTTAAACATTAAAGGAATAAGATGAATTTTCAATTTGATAAAAATGCAAATAGCGACTTCTTGAAAGACAGTAAAGTAGCTATTATTGTGGGTTACTTCTACCAAGATATTGGTGATAAATTACTCGCTGCTGCGCAAGATACATTAGCCAAATATGGCATTAATGAAAATAATGTTAATGTTTTTTATGCACCTGGTGCCTTCGAGATTCCATTATTGGCCAAGCGTCTAGCAGCACAACAAGCCAATGGCCAAAATTTATATGACGGCATTGTTACACTTGGTGCTGTGATCAAAGGCGAAACCCCGCATGATGTTTATGTTTGCAATGAATGCTCAAAAGGTATAGCTGAAGTATCCTACAATTACGAAATTCCAACAACCTTTGGCGTACTGACAACGCTTAACATGGATCAAACCATAGGGCGTGCTGGTGGCTATAAAGGCAACAAAGGTGAAGAGGCTACTATGGCCATGATTGAAATGCTGTATCTGCTACAACAAGCAGATGCTCAACGCTTTTAATTATGGCTTTTAAAACCTCAAAGCAGCGCTCACGTGAGCGTGTTGTTCAAGCTGTTTATCAATACTTGGTCTCAGGTGGCGAAGTATTGCAAATTGAGCAGCAGTTTCTCAATCAAAAAGAAGGTAAGATTTCAAAAGCCTTTTTTTCCAATTTATTTATCAATATCCTTAAAAATAGAACTGAGTTAGATGCGCTTATTGCACCAACCATTTCTAGAGAGACTGACGAACTAGGTTCAGTTGAGCATGCAGTACTTTATTTGGGTGCATACGAGCTAAAAAATAGCATCGAAGTGCCGTATAAAGTGGTGATTAATGAAGCGCTTGAAATTACTAAACTGTACGGTGCAGAAGGGGCCTTTAAGCTTATTAACGCCTCTCTTGATCAATTGGCTAAGGATTTAAGAGCTACTGAGATTGATCATCAGAATAAAGCTTAAAAAACAGCCTCATTTACAAAATTTCTGAAATTTTTTAATCAAGCCGAAAATATGGTTTGTTAAATAGTGAAAAGAGTTGTTTTCTCTCAAATTAACGTGTATTTTCACCCATTTTATGCGCAGATAAAGATCTATCTAGGTAATAAAAGCCTTGAGTGGGCATGTTTTACTTTAATTTTCATTATTTTCAAAATTTTTTAATGATAAAAAACTATGCACCGATTAAAATTTAACCTTTATGAAGTCTAATTTTGTCAAAAATCCTCTAGATAAGTTGCCTGATATTCTCAAGCGCAACTTAGATAAAAATCTATGTATTTGCAACGAGGTTCCCAAGATGGATGTTATTGATGCCATTGCAAACGGTGCCACAACAGTGGATGAGGTTAGAAATATCACTTATGCTACTAGTGGTAATGGTTGTTGTACACGCCAGGTTGTGCGTTTAATTGAGTGTATTCATTCAATAGAATTGGAGAATTAAACACAGATTAAAGAGGGGATAAAATGAAGGCAATGACTTGCAATCAACTAGGTGGCGCATGTGAAAAAAGAGTTTCACGCTAATACTTTTGAGCAAACAGCACGGTATAAAAGTATTTCAAGCATAAGGCGCATCTAGAAGCGATGGTAAAAATTCAACAACTTATGAAAATACCAGAAGACACGCAAAATTAGCTTAATCTTAAAAAAAGAAGAATTCAACATGCTGCCTGAAAATTTAGATTAAGCTTATTCCAAATTAGGTGATAACAGCCTTTCTGCTTGCTCGATGGAAACGCCTTTGCGTTTAGCGTAGTCTTGGACCTGCTCTTGATTAATTTTCGCCACACCAAAATATCTTGAATCTTTATTGGCAAAATACCAGCCACTAACGCTAGCTGTCGGTAGCATAGCATATGAGCTTGTTAGCGTCATGCCGGTATTTTTTTCAACATCAAGTAAATCCCATAGCTTTTCTTTTTCACTATGCTCAGGGCACGACGGATATCCTGGAGCAGGGCGGATGCCATGGTATTTTTCTTCAATGAGTTTTTCATTGTTAAAATCTTCATCGCTATAGCCCCAGATTTCTGTGCGGAATTTATAGTGCATCATTTCTGCAAAAGCTTCAGCAAAACGATCGGCTACCGCCTTAATCATGATTGAGTTGTAGTCATCATGGTCTGCTTCATAAACTTCAACTAATGGGTCTATATTGATGCCTGCTGTTACTGCAAAAGCACCCATATAATCTTGCACGCCACTGTCTTTCGGGGCGATAAAATCACTCAGGCAAAAATTAGGGGTGTTGCCTTTTTTATCCAATTGTTGACGCAAGTGATTAAGTGTCATAAACACCTCACCATTATCATTAGTTAGCTCAATATCTTCATTGACACTATTTGCTGGAAAGATACCCACCACGGCGTTTGCTTGTAAAAGTTTTTCATCGATAACTTTTTTGAACATGACTTTTGCATCGTTAAACAGTTGTGTGGCAGATTCACCCACCACGTCATCAGTGAGAATATCGGGGAATTTACCAGCGAGTTCCCAAGTGCGGAAGAATGGCACCCAATCAATAAATTTAAAGATTTCATTTAAATCGTAGTCTTTAAAAACATGAACACCGAGTTCGTTAGGCTTGCTAATGTTGTCAAATTTAATGCTAGGCTTGTTATTTCTAGCAGCCTCCAGGCTGATTAGCTTGCTTTTGCCTTTATTAGCACGTCTGAGACGCACTTGTTCGTACTCTGCTTTGGTGTTACTAACCAGATCGGGTTTGAGCTCATTTGATAGTAATGAGGTAGCAACACCAACGGCCTTAGAAGCGTCTTTAACATAGAACACGCCTTTGTCGTACTCTGGCTCAATCTTTACAGCGGTGTGTGCAATTGAGGTGGTGGCACCACCAATCATTAGTGGTAGCTCAAAGCCTTGACGTGTCATTTCTTTGGCAACAGAAACCATTTCATCAAGCGATGGCGTGATCAGCCCAGAAAGGCCAATAATATCAACATTTTCTTTGATGGCTGTTTCTAGGATGGTTTCAGCCGGGACCATGACGCCGAGATCAATAATTTCATAATTATTACACGAAAGCACCACACCAACAATATTTTTGCCAATATCATGCACATCACCTTTAACGGTTGCCATGAGAATTTTGCCCTGAGCTCTAGAGCCACATTCTTGTTTTTCTGCTTCAAGGAATGGATCTAGATAAGCTACGGATTTTTTCATTACTCGGGCGGATTTCACCACTTGTGGCAAAAACATTTTTCCATCGCCAAACAAATCACCAACGACATTCATGCCGTCCATGAGTGGACCTTCAATCACCAGAATAGGGCGGCCTAGTTTGTCAAGAGCTTCTTGAGTGTCTTCATCAATAAATTCAGTAATACCTTTAACCAAAGAATGCTCTAGGCGTTTTTCAACCGTCCAAGTACGCCACTCTAAATCTTTTTTATTGTCTTTTTGTTGTAACTCACCAGAGAATTTTCCAGCAATTTCAACCAAGCGCTCACCAGCATTATCATCGGTATTAAGCACCACATCTTCTACAGCTTTTTTAAGTTCTGGATCAATGTCATCGTAAACCACCAACTGACCCGCATTAACAATACCCATGGTCATACCGGCTTTAATAGCGTGGTATAAAAAGACTGAGTGAATGGCTTCACGCACAGGGTTGTTGCCCCTAAATGAGAATGAGACGTTGGATACACCGCCTGATATTTTGGCAAATGGTAGATTTTTAGTGATCTCTCGAGTGGCTTCGATAAAATCAACACCGTAGTTATTGTGCTCTTCAATACCGGTGGCTACGGCAAAAATATTCGGATCGAAAATAATATCTTCTGGCGGGAAATCAACCTCATTAACTAAAATGTTGTAAGCATTGGTGCAGATTTCAATTTTGCGCGCTTGGGTGTCAGCCTGGCCTTGTTCATCAAAGGCCATAACAATAATGGCCGCACCATAGCGTTTGCAAAGATGTGCATATTTAACAAAGTTATCTTTGCCTTCTTTAAGCGAGATAGAGTTAACAATTGCCTTGCCTTGTGTGCATTTTAGGCCGGCTTCAATAATTTCCCACTTGGAAGAATCCACCATGAGTGGTACTTTGGAAATATCAGGCTCGGAAGCGATCAGATTAAGAAAGCGAATCATGGCTGCTTTGCCATCAAGCATTCCCTCATCCATATTAATATCAACCACTTGAGCGCCATCTTCAACTTGGGCACGACAAATGTCCAGAGCTTCTTCGTATTCTTCGTTAAGAATTAAGCGCTTAAATTTGGCAGAGCCAGTGACATTGGCACGCTCACCCACGTTGACAAATAAAGCATCATCTGCAATATTAAAAGCCTCTAAGCCAGACAGGCGGCATTCAGGCTTAATGGCGGGGATTTTTCTAGGTGCTAGGTTTTCAATCGCATCGGCAATGCACTTGATATGCTCAGGCGTAGAGCCACAACAGCCACCTAAAATGTTAACCAAACCAGATTCTGCCCATTCGCTAACCTGCTTGCCCATGGTGATAGCGCCTAGATCGTACTCACCAAACTCATTCGGCAGGCCAGCATTTGGGTGAGCGGATACATAGGTGTTAGCCACGCGTGACATTTCAGCCACATATTGGCGCAACAAGTCAGGGCCGAGTGCACAATTAAGACCAATAGAAATAGGGTTTGCGTGACGTAGTGAATTGTAAAAGGCTTCAGTCATTTGCCCAGAAAGTGTACGGCCTGAAGCATCGGTAATAGTGCCTGAAATCATGATTGGAAGCTCAATACCATCTTGCTCAAAGACTTCTTGCACGGCAAAAATAGCAGCCTTAGCATTAAGCGTATCAAAGATGGTTTCAATCAAAATAATATCAGCACCTCCTTCAATCAGTCCACGGGTAGATTCCATATAAACTTCAACTAGTTCGTCAAAGGTTACATTTCTAAAGCCAGGATCGTTTACATCGGGTGAAAGCGAACAAGTGCGTGATGTTGGGCCAATAACACCAGCCACAAAGCGTGGCTTGTCTTTGGTTGAAAATTCATCACAAGCAGCTTTTGCTAAGCGCGCACTCTCTACATTAATCTCGTAAGCAAGTGCTTCCATTTGATAATCAGACATGGAAGTTTTGGTGGCATTAAAGGTGTTAGTTTCAACAATGTCCGCACCCACTTCTAAATATGAGCGGTGAATATCTTGGATGATTTTTGGTTGAGTTAGGGATAGTAGGTCGTTATTGCCCTGCACCAATGTAGACCAATCTTTAAAGCGTTCACCACGATAGTCTTGTTCACTGAGTTTGTGCTTTTGAATCATGGTGCCCATGGCGCCATCTAGCACTAAAATTCGTTGCTCTAAAAGCGATTGTAATATCTGTTTTGTACTCATGTGCGCTATTATACCCAAAGGCTATAAGTACCCACGCAACATAAATTCAGCTTTATAATTACGCTTAATGACACGAATAGGGGAGGTGTAATGAACAAGACAGTATTAGTAGGTTTGATTGCTGTTAGCTTTAATGCGCAAGCATTTTTAGACTTTAATAGTTATGGGTCTGATTATAAAGATAATGATTGGCCAGTTTGGACGCCAATGTTTTGGATGGAAAAAGTAACAGATAACAATCCGTTTAGTGATGGGCGTAATAGTAATTACCCTTACCCTTACAATAATCGCCCTTACAACGTTGGTGGCTCACAATTTAATATGTCGCAAATGCCCACACCCAATCAAGCGTTTCAAGCTGAATCTCAGCAAATACCCAGGCCTGTTTACAGGACGCCTGCAGCCATGTCCTTCTCCAACCCAGGTAATGTGGCGGAGCCGGCGCTGAATTTGCCAAACCCGTATCCAGCTAATTATAATTTTTCTGAGCCCAAGAGTCCGTATGGCCGTGGGTTTTAATTGTTAAATAAAGCTTGCAATATTATATTATCATGTTATAATATAGTTTCTTAAATAATTTTAGATATGGAGATAAGACAATGAAAAAACTTTTAGCAATCGCATTAGTAGCAGCTTCTCTAAGTGCAAACGCATTTTTTAACAGTAATGACATGCCTTGGAACAACGGTAATAACTACAATAACAACGGTTACCAAGAAGATAACGGTATGTTTGGTTACAACCCATACGATTACTGGGATCCACGTTGGTACATGGAAGAAATGTCAAACATGGTAGATGAGTTTGATGATGAATTCAATAACAACAACAATGGTTGGAACAACAATGGTTGGAACAACAATAACAACTTTAATGGTTACAACCCATACAACAACTTTAACAACCCTTGGAACAACACTCAGGCGCCTACAGCACCAGTTGCACCAGCTAAGTAAGTTTTAGTTAGTTTAAAAAAAACCAGCACTAGTTGCTGGTTTTTTTTCGTCCAAACAATAGCTTTAAGTGGTTTATAATTAGGATTTATTATTAAACAACAATAAGGAGGAGGGTGTATGAAGAAGATAGTAACTGTATCATTAATGACATTAGCGCTTAGCGCATCAGCTGGTTTTGGTAATGGTCCATGGGGCAATAATGGCTGGGGTGGAAGCAATGTCAACAATGCTAATAATGGTTTTATCGCGCATAATCCATATTCGCTATTCACACCAGACTGGTTTAGTGAAGAAATGGATGATATGATGGACGAGTTTGATACAAACAACAACACTCCTTGGAATGGCGCTGGCTTTAATAACAATGGACCGCGTAACAACAACGGACCATGGAATAATCGTAATTGGCGTAATAATGGACCATGGGGTAATAACACACCTTGGCAAAATAATAATTGGAATCAAGCGCCGTGGGGAAATTCACAGCCGCTTAACTTCCGAAATAATTCGTTTGGACCGATGAATAACGGCCCTTGGAATAATGTAACACCCGCAAGATAAACTTAACAAAAAATGAGGAAAATATGAAAAAAATCATCGCAACAACATTAATGACGGTCGCACTGAGTGCTTCTGCTTTCAGTAATAATTGGAACAGTAACGATCCAATGAATTTTGGTAGTAACACACCATGGAGTAATGGCAATAATTTCGGCAACTTGAATAATGGCCCATGGAGCAATAACTCTTGGGGAAATACACCATGGAATGGTCAAAATTTTAACAATGCACCTTGGTCAAACAATGGTAATTGGAGTAAGAATATGCCAATGAACGGTGGCAATTTTAATAATGCACCTTGGGGCAATAGTAATAACTTTGGCCCAATGAAGACTAACTCGAACTTCAGTCCGTTTAATCGTGGTGGCAATAATCAGCCGTTTAATTTTGGTACTAGCACCTCTCCGTTTGGTATGGACACGGGCTCGAATTCATTCGGTCCAATGAATATGAATAGCGCACCTTGGAATTATGGCTACAACCAAGCCATTCCGGCAACTGCTGAAACAAGCGCAACACCCGCAGCTGAAGCAACTAAATAAGACTAAGTTGTTTTAACTTAAGAGCCGGCTAATTGCCGGCTTTTTTACGTCTAAACACATATTAATTAAAGCCTTTAAATACCCGATGTTTGCTTGAGGTAAAATATCTGTCCGAATTATCCATCTTTAACCTAGGGCAATAATATGAGTACAGAGTGTTTATTTTGTAAATTAAGAAATCAAGAAAGAATCATTGGCGAGTGTGATTTAACACTTACTTTTATTGATAATTTTCCCGCGTCACCTGGGCATACGTTAGTGATTCCTAAGCGCCATTTTGCAACCTATTTTGAGGCAACTGAGGCGGAATTACTAGCTATCGGTATTGCTGTACAAAAGGCTAAATTACTGCTTGATGAGGAGTTTAAACCAGATGCTTATAACATTGGTGTCAACAATGGTGAAATGGCAGGGCA
>Ga0209362_1001000_pt1 | contig 23349 bp, 14 predicted proteins | sample SaaInlV_165m_DNA_FD_184680 | JGI IMG/M metagenome (GOLD analysis project Ga0209362, IMG submission 184680) | Marine microbial communities from expanding oxygen minimum zones in the Saanich Inlet - Saanich Inlet SI037_S3LV_110m_DNA (SPAdes)... | ecosystem: Environmental > Aquatic > Marine >...
CAAGTATTGATGAATAGGGAGAAACACCTTGAATTTTAAGACTGTTGCTCTTCTTGCGGTAGTCCTCGCCGTCACTTTTTACTTCGCCGACGCAACTGAAGTTTCTTTTGACCGAGATATTCGTCCGATCCTATCCGACAATTGCTTTCATTGCCATGGTCCCGATGCCCAAGAACGGAAGGCAAAGCTCCGTTTGGACACGAGGAGTGGAGCCCTGGCTGATCTAGGTGGATATTCTTCAGTTGCTCCGGGAGACCCTGCAAAAAGCGAGTTGTTCCTCCGCATTTCTTCCGATGATCCGGAAGAAAAGATGCCACCTCATGACTCTAATCGGAACCTGTCGAAGAAGGAAATCGATTTGCTCAAGCAATGGATTGCGGAGGGAGCCAAATGGAAAGGGCACTGGACCTTTGAGCCGATCGTTCGTCCCCCTGTGGACGACAAGGAGCGACACCCGATTGATGTTCTCGTCGATTTTCGATTGAACAAACAGAATTTTAAAGCAAACCCCCGAGCCAATTGGGAAACTCTTGTTCGGCGCCTCAAGCTCGACCTCACTGGTCTCCCGCCAACCACAGAACAAATTGAAGCTTTTCTAGCAGATGAAAAGCCAGGGGCATGGGAACTGTTGGTGGATCGCACACTGGGTTCTTCCGCCTACGGCGAGCGCATGGCTTGGGATTGGCTGGAGGCTGCTCGCTATGCCGACACGAATGGTTACCAAGGAGATCGTGAACGTACCATGTGGCCGTGGCGTGACTGGGTGGTTAAGGCATTCAACGATAACCTTCCCTATGACAAGTTCACCATTTGGCAACTTGCCGGTGACCTTTTGCCCGACGCCACTCAGGAACAAATTCTCGCCACTGGGTTCAGCCGCAACCATATGATAAATGGGGAAGGTGGACGTATTGCCGAAGAAAACCGCGTGGAGTACGTCTTCGATATGACGGAGACCATGGGAACCGTTTGGATGGGGCTCACCTTGAACTGCGCTCGTTGTCACGATCACAAGTTCGATCCCTTGCTGCAAAGCGAATATTACGAGTTCAATGCTTTTTTCAACCAGACTCCGGCTAACGGTGGGGGAGGGGATCCCTTTACAAAACCAGTGCTGCAGGCAGGTTCCACGACTCAAAATGAAGAATTGCTCAAGTTGCGAAAGCAAATCTTCGCTTTGGAGAAGGACATTGATAGGCGCCATGGGAAACAAGGCGTAGTTCAAGCGAAATGGGAGGCGAAGATTCTTGAAGACAAGTCCGCGATCGATTGGCAACGCTTGCTTCCGAAGGAAGCCAAGGCCGACAAGCAAACCCTTCAAATCCTGCAAAGCGGATTGGTCTATGCTTCGGGTGAAAATCCAGACAAGGACGAATACAAAGTGGTTTACCCCTTGGACGGAGGTAAAATCACCGGGTTCAAGCTTGAGGCTGTCCGTCATCCAAAAATGACGCATGGCGGTCTTGCTCGTTCCGACAGCGGCAACTTTGTACTCACCGATCTTCAGTTCAATCTAAGGAAATCCGCCGTGGACAAGCTTGTTCCACTGGAGGTCGCCAGTGCTTCCGCCACCTTCGAGCAAGGGCCGCTCAAGGTGATTAACACCTTCGACAACAACCCGTCCTCCGGATGGGCGGTCTGGGCGGGCAAGCCCATCGATCGAGACCATGCGGCCGCCTTTCGCCTGAAGAAAAGCATCGAGGTGCCCAAGGAAGCCGAATTGGAGGTCACCTTGAAATTCAATTCGCAGCACAAGCATCATAACCTTGGTCACTTCCGTCTCTCTTCTACTTCCATTGCAACACCCTCCTTGAAGGGAGACCGAAGCGGCTTGATCGCAGCCCTTCAAACCGCCCCCGACCAAAGGAATGCTTCTGACAAAAAGATTATTCAGGAGGCATTTGCGGCACAGGATGATAGTTTGTCCGGCTTGCGGAAAAGGCAGAGGGAACTTGAAGCGAAGGTGAAGAAAGTCCAAGGCAATTTCCCGAAAGTCATGGTTATGGCCGACATGTCAAAACCTCGACAAACCTTCATACTCGAAAGAGGTCTCTACAACCAACGTGGCAAACCTGTCACTGCTGCCGTGCCGTCTTGGTTGCCTCCTTTGCCTAAGACGGAAAACCCCAACCGCTTGGACTTGGCTCGTTGGCTAATGGACCCAAATCATCCGCTCACTGCCCGCGTCACAGTGAACCGTTTATGGCAAATGCTCTTCGGGGTGGGTTTGGTCAAGACGACGGAAAATTTCGGGGTGCAGACGGAATATCCCCGACATCCCGAATTACTTGAATGGTTGGCCGCCGAATTCATGCAATCCGGTTGGGACGTAAAGGCGTTGATTCGAACCATCGTCACTAGCGAAACCTACCGTCGCAGCTCGAGCATATCATCTTTTGCCGAATACGAACGGGATCCCGAGAATCGCTATTTGGCTCGGGGTTCGCGATTTCGCCTGCCTTCCTGGATGATACGTGATCAAGCACTTGCCGTCTCTGGGTTGCTTAATCCGCAAATGGGTGGAAAGTCGGTTTACAGCTATCAACCCGATGGAATCTGGGCGGAAGCCACCTTTGGAAAGAAGAGATTCCGGCAAGACAGCGGGAAATCTCTTTATCGGCGTAGCTTGTACACATACTGGCGCCGCATCATTGGGCCCACCCTGTTCTTCGATGTGGCCAAGCGCCAAGTGTGCGAAGTTAAACCGTTGCGTACCAACACGCCCATGCATGCCCTAACCGTCATGAATGACGTCACCTACGTGGAGGCAGGTCGAGCCCTGGCCGATATCATTCTTCGTGACGCAAAGAATGACGAAGCGAGATTGCGTTTGGCTGCGAAGAGGGTGCTTGGCCGAAACCCGTCTGCCGAGGAACTAACCGTATTGAAACACAGTTTGGAGCGAGGTGTCGCCAGCTTCACGGAAGATCCGGAAGCCGCTCGTCGATTCCTCTCCCACGGGGATTCGAAGCCTCAATCAGAAGTGTTGCCGGTGACTCGTGCTGCTTGGGCTGCACTCTGCTTGAATTTGCTTAATTTGGATGAAACCCTGAACAAAGAATAACTGTGGACCAAGCTTGGAGAATTCTCGATCCCACTGCCCCGAAAGCCGTTCAGGACAGGCAGCTCGCCATCAACAGGCGCCAGTTCTTTAGCCGGGGAGCCACTGGCATAGGAACCGCCGCTCTAGCCGGTTTACTGGGACGAGAGAGCTTGCTGGCTACACCATCATCCAAGCAAGGAGGAGCTCTTGGCTCTTCTCACCTTCCTGCGAAGGCCAAGCGCGTCATATATCTTTTCCAGAATGGTGCCCCCACCCACGTCGATCTCTTTGATTACAAACCTCTTTTGCACAAGTTGCACGGTACTCCGGTGCCCGAGGAATACCTTGGGGGCAAACGTTTCAGCACCATGACGGGCAACCCCAAGGGGAAACTCATGCTTGAGCCGGTGGAACCTTTTCAGCAACACGGGCACTCGGGGGCTTGGGTGAGCGAATTCATGCCCCACACCGCCAAGGTCGTGGATGACCTTTGTTTCATCAAGAGCATGCACACCGAGGCGGTTAATCATGCCCCCGCCATATCCTTTTTACTCAGTGGTTCGGAAATGCCCGGCCGTCCCACCATGGGGGCATGGCTCAACTACGGACTAGGTGCTTCCTCCGAGGAATTGCCGGGGTTCGTGGTTATGACCTCCATCAGCAAGGGCACTTCCTGCGGGCAGATCTTTTATGATTTCTACTGGGGCTCGGGCTTTCTCCCATCTCGCTTTCAAGGGTCTCGTTTTCGCGGTAGTCGCGATCCCGTACTGTACCTAAAGAATCCGGATGGCATGAAGCCCGAGCTTAGGCGTGGTTTGCTCGATGATTTAGCCCAATTGAACCATTTGAAATACGAACAAGCGGGTGATCCCGAGATTCAGACCCGAATCGCCCAGTACGAGATGGCCTACAAAATGCAGACTTCGGTTCCCGAATTAACCGATTTCTCGGACGAACCGGAACATGTTCTCAAGATGTACGGACCTCAGGTGAAGGAGCCAGGCACTTTCGCCTACAACTGCCTCATGGCCAGACGCCTGGCCGAACGAGGCGTCAATTTCATCCAGTGCATGCATGCCGGGTGGGACCAGCATAACAGCTTGACCACCGAACTATACAACCAGTGCCGCGACACCGATCAACCCAGCGCCGCTCTCGTACAAGACCTCAAGATGCGTGGTATGCTCGACGACACCTTGGTCATCTGGGGAGGCGAATTTGGCCGCACGCCATTCATTCAAGGTGACATCAAGAATCGCAAGCGATGGGGACGCGATCACCACCCTTATGCCTTCACCATATGGATGGCGGGAGGTGGAACTAAACCCGGAATGACCTACGGGGCTTCCGATGACCTTGGTTTCAATGCGATGGAAAATAAGGTACACGTTCATGATTTTCAAGCCACCGTCATGCATCTTCTCGGCATCGACCATGAAAAGCTGACCTATCGCTTTCAAGGCCGCCACTTTCGATTAACTGATGTTCATGGCCATGTGGTTAAAGAGGTTTGTACATAACAGGCCAAATTTAGCTTGTTTATTGTCACCCTAATTCCATTGAGACTGAATTCTAATCGGTGCTTCGCATGATATGCCTTGTCCATATTGTTTGGTATTCACTCATCAATGAATGATCCATCTGGACGGATAATGAAGTCGTCACCTGCCTCGCTGAAATAAATTGGAATAAAGCCAAAGAGAGGCTGAAGTGGAACTGGCATTGCATCTGCGGTGACATGAATATCCTGATCTGGTTTATCATCCCAGAAAGCGGTTACTTCAATCTGATATTCCTTCCCTTCCTTGGTGATTGCCTCAAGGAGCTCAAGTTCAGCACTTGAGCCAGAGGAAGCTCCGATTGCATCTGCTAGAAACTTGTAACCAAGATGGCGAAATTCATTGAGTCGCTCTGTACGAAGCACTCGAATCTTGGGCCAGATTTTTTGTCCGTATTCTTTTTCTTACAGATCAAGCTCAGAATTTGGTCGGCAGTTTACTGAACGGTCCTTGTTTTCGAAACCGTAATGAAGAGCTAGATTCCCTCATAGAATTCAACTAAGCCGGTTTCCAAGGCATACTCTGCCCCGACTACCTTTAGTTTATTGCCTTCAATCAGTTTAGTGATAATTGTAGAACTGGACTTTAGTTGTTCAACCGAAGCGTTTACATTTGCTCTAACTGCTTTACTCATAAGTTCTTCAGGCTTGTTTTTAAGGTCGGTTTCTAGCAACGGTTTAACGGCTGGAATGATCGATTCCACAATAGATGCGAGATTGGGCGAACGATGTTCGTGTGGGTGTTCCAATTCCTCCAGAGTTGCCTGAACAGCACCGCATCGCGAATGGCCAAGTACAACAACCAAAGATGTGCCGAATCGTTCGGCGGCAAATTCAATGCTACCAATTTGAGAAGGAGCCACGATGTTGCCAGCAACCCGAATGACGAAAAGGTCTCCAAGTCCGTGGTCAAAGATAATTTCTGCAGGTGCACGGGAATCAGAGCATCCGAGTATGATCGCAAATGGATCCTGCCCCTCAATAAGGGCCTCTCTTTTATCAGGGTCGGGAATAGCATGAAGGCTCTCCTTCCCATCGGCAAAACGTTTGTTCCCTTTCTTTAAACGATCAAGTGCTTCTTTGGCTGGTAGCATGTTGTCTTAATTACAATCTATGGTGAGTCTTGAAATAACGCTGCCCCAATTTGAATTGTTAAACATGACTTAAGGCAACAATGCTTTATTCCCAATAATTGAATGCTAGGCTCGTTAGCTGCTTCTCGATTCTCAGTCTTTACTTAGGTTTCTAAGTTGCAATTTCTTTCCGTCTTGCCTTGAGGTCGAGCTATGAGATTTTCCATAGTTGCCTTGATTTTCATCCATTTGGCGATTCCTCTTTTCTCCTTAAACCCTAAGGCCAAAAATGGTTTTCTTCTTAAAAAAAGTGATGTTGTGGCATTCGTCGGTGGCACTGACATGGTACGCATGCAAAAGGAGGGTCGAGTAGAGGCTGCATTGACCCATCGTTACAAAAAAGCCAGGCCTCTGTTTCGAGACCTCTCATGGGAAGGGGATACGGTGTATCTTCAGACTACTGTATCCGAACGTTGGCGGCGGAAAGCCTTTGGCGACCTGAATGGGCAATTGAATAAGGTGGGTGCCACCGTGGTGATCGCACAGTTCGGAAAGATCGAGTCGCTTGACGGTCCGGGGCGTCAAGCAGATTTTACCAAGGCATACGACAAGTTGATTGACCAACTGTCAAACGATGGTCGCCGCGTAGCTTTGCTTGCACCCTCTTCATTCGCTTGGGAACAGGCGAATGAAGATTTCTTGAAAGCCTATTCCAATGCGGTCGAGGAATTGGCCGCAAAACAAAAAATACCTTTCATTCGCGATTTGATGGGGCAAACTGAACCGCCTGCTCAGTTGATCGAGGCAGTGCGGGAAAAACATAGGTTGTGGTACGAATACTGGCGGCCGGCCAACTGGAAGTGCCTGTTCGGAGACGATAGTCGCAGGGTGTTCTCCAATGCGTCGAGAGGGCTGCCTTCCTTCAAGCAAGAGTGGTCGACTTATCCCGACCTCATCGAGAAAGCTGAAGAGCAGGTGTTCACTGGACAAGTCATAATGAATCGGCAACCCTTCAAGCCGAGTGGCTCCAATCAGGCAGATATCGAGAAGGAACTGCAGGCCTTCGAGGCACTTGATGGCTTTGAGGTCAATCTCTTTGCGGATGAGTCCCTTGGGATAGCCAATCCACTGTCCATTCGCTGGGACACTAGCGGTAACGCTTACGTTGCATGTTCCGACGTCTATCCACAAATCGAGCCAGGGGCGTTGCCGAATGACAAAGTGATTTTGTTGCGTGATCTCGATGGAGACGGCCGGGCCGACAAGTCGATGATTTATGCGGATGGCTTGAATATACCAACTGGGATGGAGGTCGGTCACGGTGTAGTTTATGTCGGCCAAGGTACTGAACTTTTGGAGTTGCGAGATCGTGATGGAGATGGTGTTGCGGATGAACGCAAGATCTTGTTGAGCGGATTCGGGAACGGGGACTCGCATCAAACTATCAACTCGTTTGTATGGTCCCCCGATGGTGAACTTTGGTTTTGTCAGGGAGACGGTATCCAGTCGCGCGTGGAGACTCCGCATGGGATATCTTCTCTGTATCAGGCTGGTGTCTACCGATTGAGACCCGGCAACCTACGCTTGGATGGCCTTTTGGACGACTTTATGGGTCCGGGCAACCCTTGGGGAGTTGCCTTCGACGACTTTGGCCAATCTCTGGTTGCCGACGGAGCCGGGGGTATTTCTTACCTTACGCCCGCTTCGATCCCTGCTAAGCGCCGTCTGCGCCTGCCTCGCATCGGTCAACCCGGAGGCTACTGCGGAATCGAGTGCATCGGAGCTGCCAACTTGCCTAAGGAAATGCAGGGAGAATTCATCGTCGGGGATTACAAGAGAAACCGTGTAAGCCGCTTCGCCATATCCGAGGACGGTGCTGGATTCAAGGTGGTATGGCGGGAACCATTGATCCGTTCCAGTCACCGCAATTTCCGGCCTGTCGACGTGAAAATCGGACCAGATGGAGCCATATACGTGGTGGATTGGTATAATCCGATTACCTGTCACCAAGATGACTTCTACCGCCATCCGGAACGTGACAAAACCCATGGGCGGATCTGGCGAATCACCCCAAAGGCAGGGGTTTTCAAATCACCGCAATTAGCCACCGCATCCAACGAGCAATTGCTTAATGCGCTAATGTCGACCGAGCGTTGGACTCGCCTAAAGGCGAAACAGGTTCTTGCAGCCCGTGACTTCGAGAAGGTTTTTTCTGTCCTCCGTCCCTGGGTAACCCAAAAAAGCGACGATCAAGAACAGCGCCTGTTTCAAGCTGTCCTTCTACTTGCATGGATGGACAGACCCGATGAGCCTATGATCCGTAAGCTCCTGCAAGTAGAGGACCCTCGAGTACGGGCCTATGCGACTCGGATAGTCGGTCGGTGGGGCCTGCGACTGAATGATGTCTTTGAACTTTTGGAACTCGCCGCATATGATAGCCATCCACGTGTTCGGATGGAAGCTGTTCTAGCTGCTGGCCAAATCTCCGATCCTCGCTCGATTTTGGTCGCAGCCAGCGTGGCCGAATCGACGCGAGACCGCTGGATCGATTACGCCTTTTCCCAAGCGGTGCATCATCTTAAACCAGCATGGGTTCCTGCGTTTAGGCGTGGTGAATTGGACTTTGGCGATCGTAGGAGTGGATTGCCCGCAGTACTGGGAAAGGCAGATGCTAGAGGTTTGCTTGAAGAGATTAGAAAACTACTGCTTTCTGGGGAAGCTAAAGGGGAGGCTCGAGTGGCTCTTGGACGAAGCTTGATCACTACTGGTGGAGACAAGGAAATGGAGATGGTTCTTAAGCTGAATCCTCCAAGCCCCACCCTTTTGAATAACTTGGCCGATCGTGATCGACCCAAACTTGAGGTCGTCACACCATTGGAGAACTTGTTCGAGTACGACCACCTCGAAACGCAAGTCGCCGCGATGAGATTGGTAGCTCACTGGAAAGTCGAGGAATTCAGAGAGCATGCCAATGAACTGGCTCAAGCCAAAAACTCTTCAGACGGTTTGCGGCTTGCTGCAATTCATGCTGTAGGCTCTCTCGATGGTCCGAATGCCAAAAATATATTAGTGCGAATTGCCGTTGACAATGAGTCAACTTACCAAGTGTCCGCGATGGTGGCGATGATCAGATTAGATTCTGCACAAGCTGCCAATATGGCCGCAGAACTCATGCTTCGCAGCACTGAGGTCGGCGATGTTTCAACCCTCTTGTCTAGTTTTGTTTCTCGTCAGGGCGGTGGTCTATTGTTGGCCAAGGCTTTGAGTGATTTGAAGTTTGATCGTTCGCAAGGCGAGTGGTTGCGTTCAGTGTGGATCTCTTCCGGGTTAGTCCATGAGGACTTGGCTAACATATTTGACGAATTGGCCGGTGTCTCCGCTATTGGGATGAAGTTTACGGACCGTTTGGTCGACCAGCTGGTCGTCCAAGGACAGCGTGGTAATCTATTGCGCGGCAAGGAACTCTTTCATTCGGCTCGTCTAGGTTGTGCCGCTTGCCACAAGGTCGTTCATGAGGGTGCCCGAATAGGGCCAGAAATTTCTGCAATCGGCTCTAGTGTACCGCTGGAACGTATCGTGACCGAGGTACTGTGGCCGACAAGGCAGGTCAAGGAAGGCTATTCCTTAACACGTGTCACCCTCCAAGGCGGTCGCGTGCTGCAGGGTTATCAGGAACAGGCTCGCTCCTCCGACATCGTACTCCTTAGTGATTTTACGACTGGGAAAAGGGAAGGCTTCAGTCGCCGTGAAGTGGCTCGGATCGAATCCTTAGGTAGCCTCATGCCGCCTACCGCTCAGACTCTGGATCGCAAGGAATTAGCGAATCTTTTTGCTTACTTATTCCAACTCGATGGATCATTTGATTGAGATCAACTACCTGAGTTGAGGTGGCACCTCGATCTGACCATTAGCTTTTTCTTTCTTTTTGGATCAGTTTCTTGATGATCTGAATTTCTTCGTTCAGTTCCAGGAACCTTTCATGAAAGTCCTCCATCCCTTCACGGATAGGATCCTCCAACTCACGACGAAGTTTAATCCTTTCGTTCAAGGCCATCTCAGCGTTCATTTCATCCATGCTATTCATGATTACGCCGATCACCAAGTTGAGCACTACCATGGTACCAATGAGGACAAAGCTAACAAAAAAGAATGCGGCTCCCAAAGGAGAAGCTGTGGGAACCGGCGTCCACCTTGCAAGGTCCTCAGGAGAGTAACCATAGTTGTCCGAGCCATACATGTTGATGTACATGACATCGGTCCAGTCTTCCAAGGTGGTTACGCGAAAGAGAGACAGCAAGGCGGTCTGAAGGTTCCGAAAGTGTATGGGATCGTTATCTCCGTAGAGAAAGACTCCCATTGCACCATACATGTAGAACAGCAAAAAGAGTAAGATGCAGACGTAAAACATCGAAGGTATGCTTTTGAGTAAGGTGCCTACTATCAGTTGTAACTTGGGTACGACAGTGACCAGTCGCAAGACTCGCAGAATGCGTGCTAGTCGTAATACCGGCAGGAATTCAGCGTCCAATGGAAGCAACGGTTCCATTAGGCAGACTGTAACGATGAGGAAATCGAAAACATTCCAAGCGTTGCGAAAATAGTTAATTGGTCGCTTCCCTTCCGCCAAAATCTTGATGACGGCTTCGAGGGTGAAAATGGCCAGGACAAGACTATCGAGAAAAGTCAGGATTTCGATGTGTCGGTTGGCAAATTCCTTGTATGTCTGTACGCCAACGAGAAGGCCTGCAAACAATATTATTCCGATTATGAAATTATCAAATGAATTTGTTTTCGTAATTTTCGAACAAATCGTGAACATTGAGCTAATGTGTTTCCAAGGTGTTCAGTTACTGCAAGGGCATTTTTCTTATTTAAGGATCGGAACTACTGCCCGACCCTCCTCTTTTACGGAGATGAAGTGTCCTAGCCGGTTGTCTTTCTCATCGGTGATTACCCATGTGTTTCCCGCGTAGGTGTTTTGTCTACGAGTGTCGCCTGCATTGAGTTCTGCGTATAATTGCAAGCCACCTGAATATTTGACCCAGAATACCTTTAGCTTCCTTCCCGACTTGTTTTCGAAATGAATAGCGGTATTAGGACCGTTCCGTGATCGGGGCGGTTCCACGGTTCCTGACGGAATCCATTTGAGGTCTACCTTTTTTGCCGGAGGATCTGACGAAGTGACCGTAGAGAGATCGGCTCCGGTATCTATCACGAGACTGGGAAGAACCTTCCCGAGTTTAGTCACACCCTCGTCGCTAACCTTGGTTTGCCAAAGGTAGAGGCGTTTTAGTTTTTTGAGACCGACCAAGTGCTTTAATCCTGCATCAGTTATTTTAGTCGCATAGAGGTTGAGGTATTCGAGTTCGGACAAACCCCCGAGTTCGGCGAGACCTTCGTCGTCCACTTCGGTTTTCTCAAGATGAAGTCTCTGAAGTTGTTTCAATCCCTTTAAGTGCCTCATCCCGGCACCAGTTATTTTGGTTCCTCCAAGATGCAGTGAAGCGACGTTCTTTAACTTTGAAACATGTGTGAGACCTTCGTCATTTAGGTCAGTGCCATTTAGATGGAAGTCGACTTCGAGTTCATCCGAGTTCCGGGCAATTCCTCGAACCGTTCCTCCTATGCTTTCAATTGCTGCAATGGCGACTTCCTCAGCATTTTCTGCATGGCAGGGAAGTGCGAAGGAAAGCAAAGCTATGGCAGAAAGAGCAAAAGTTCCACAACTTGGATTGGATCGGATCAATGTCATAGAAGTTCATGTTGGTTTTTTTAAAAAAAATCTCAAGACTGGAGATTTCTTGTGATCAACTTTTTATAGATTATTCCTTTGAGATCATTCTGTTGCTTCTAAGACTTTTGGGATAATTCATTTGAATCGGATTGCGCCTCTTACCCTTTTCAAAACATGGTTTAGTCATGAAATATATTCTTTCTTCCTTTTGCTTCCTCAACTTTGCGTTTTTTGGTCACGCCGCGGACCGACCGAACATCCTCGTCGTTCTTACTGACGATATGGGTTTTTCCGATCTTGGCTGTTTCGGAGGCGAAATCGACACCCCTAACCTCGACAAGTTGGCCAAGAACGGCCTGCGCTTCACAGAGTTTTACAATACTGCCCGTTGCTGGCCGACCCGAGCTACCCTTATGTCCGGTATTTATAGTAACGGTCTCGGCAACGGCCAAGTCACCATCGCCGAGCTTCTCAAGTCAGCCGGTTACCGGACGGGCATGGTGGGCAAGTGGCACTTGGGCAAGAATCCCGCCAAGGACGGACCCATTCAGCACGGGTTCGATGACTTCTACGGCACTATGACCGGGGCTGGTTCTTTCTTCGACCCCTATACCTTGACCCGCAACACCGAGTTCACCGAGGTCGACGAGGAGGACTACTACTATACCGACCGGATAGGGGTGGAGGCCACTCGCCAAATCGAGGAATTCGCAAAGTCTGACAAGCCGTTCTTCCAATACGTTGCCTTCACTGCCGCTCACTGGCCGATTCACGCTCCGGAAAAATCTATCGAGAAGTACCTCAAGACTTATGAAGGAGGCTGGGAGAAACTTCGCAAGGAGCGATATGCCCGCATGCTGAAGATGGGTGTCATCGACAAGGAACGCTGGCCTCTTCCTCCGCTTGAAGATCGGGTCAAGCCATGGGACGCCATCGATCACAAGCCCTGGCGCATCCGCAACATGGCAATCTACGCCGCGATGGTCGACCACATGGATCAGGCCGTGGGGAAGATCGTCGATTCGCTTAAGCGAACCAAGCAACTGGACGACACCTTGATCATCTACTTTCACGACAACGGGGCTTGCCCCGAACATCTTGGCGGCAACGGATGGAATACCGCGAACAACATACTCGCCAAGGCCAAGAAAGCTGGCAAGACCATCGCCGTGGGCGACAAGTTCGACGTCCCCATGGGCGGTCCCATGACCTACGGCAGTGTAGGCCACAACTGGGCTAATGCCCAAAATACCCCCATGCGCCGCTACAAGATGAATGTGCACAACGGCGGTGCCTGCACCCCCGCCATCGTCCATTGGCCCGCTGGCCTCAAGACTAAACCTGGTTCCATTTCCGACCAGCGAGGCCATGTCATCGACATGATGGCCACCTGCCTCGAGCTTGCCGAGACAAAGTACCCCGAGGAATTCAACGGCAAGGAAACCAAACCCCACGAAAGCTTCTCACTTGTACCCATCCTAAAAGGCAAGGCCGTCGACCGTAATCACGCCTATGTTTTTAACCACGGCGGTACCCATGCCATCGTCAAGGGCGACTACAAGATTGTTCGCGAAGGCAGACGCCCTTGGACCCTCTACCACCTCGCCGAGGATCGCACCGAAACAAAGAACCTCGCTGCCAAACACCCCGATCACGTTACTCAAATGGCCGCCATCTGGGAGAAACGCTGGGGCAAGGGAAAGTAGTCATATCCTCCAGCTTTTTGTGTAGAGGCACGACCAGTCACTTTCCCCAGCACCATAGGCGTTCGTAGGTGCGTAGAAATACTTGTCCATCTGAAAAGGCGGGGGAACCTCTTGTCATTTCGTTTACGGGATTTGTGGTCAGGACTTCAAAGTCTGGATTTGCCGAGATGACGAGGGTTTGGCCGCCTTGGTTGGTGACGTAGAGCTTCCCTCCAATATGGGTGACCGAACCCCAGTTGCCATCTTTCCCTACGCGGGCTTGCTTTACGATCTTGCCTGTGGCGACTTCGATACATTGGAGGATTCCCGGTTCGGTCAAGATGTAGTAATAGCCTCCAACCACTGCTCCCGTGCCGATCCGTTGCAGGTTTCGCTTCGTGGTGATCCAGAGTCGTTGGGAGGTGATGTCGCCTGAGGAATTCTTGCCTGCCTTTACGCCAAGGGCGGGGCCGCCGTAGCCGGAGGTGGCGAGAACATAATCACCTGAACTGGCTGCATTGTTGTATACGAGTTCGCCGAGACCATCGCACCACCAAAGGGTTTTTCCTGTCTTGGGGTCGAAGGCGAAGAGGTGTTTGGGCAGGCCAATGAGCAATTCGTCGCGACCATGGTTATTCCGCAAAACAGGCGTGCTCCAACTTCCGAACCAGTGCTTCTCGTCTTTGCCTTGAGCTTTGGGCAGGTCGCGTTTCCAAACGGTTTCTCCAGTGGCGGCATCGAGTGCAAGCATGAATACCAAAGGGCCGGGACCCCGGTACTGAATGAAGGTCTTGCCATAGGGCACTGGACTGGATGCTGTGCCCCATAGGTGACGTTCTGGACCGAGATCTTTGCGTCGCCAGACCTCCTTCCCCTCGAAGTCATAGGCGATCATGCCTGCCGACCCTAGAGTGACTACGACCAACTTGCCGTTCGTGGCCGGAGAAGCGGAACAGAAAGGGTTTGTCTTGTGAGTGGGTTCTTTATCGGGGAATGAAGTTACTCGCTCCCAAAGTTTGTCTCCCGTTCGGCGGTCGAAGCAGAGTAAGGCACGTTGCTTCCCGTTCTCGATGGCTTGCGTTACGAATATCTTTCCCTTGGCCACGACCGGCGAAGAATTCCCAGGCCCTGGAAGCTTCACTTTCCATGCGACATTCTCCTCCATCGACCAATTCTCTGGGATATTCTTTTCATTACTGAGACCATTGCCGTTGGCTCCACGCCAAGTTGGCCAGTCATCCGCTTCTGACAAGACAGGTGCGACAATGAGTAATAGAAGACCGAACAGTTTTGGAGTGTTCAAGGTCACTCGCCGCCAAGATTATTTGAGGGTCAATTTCACTGCCTTGCCCTCAACGGGTGGGTTGCAGGAGGTTTTCGTACAGGCCATGTAAGTGATCTTGGCCATAACGTCGACTGTGCCATTGGTATCCGGTTTCATTGTGAAAGGTAAACTTAGCGTTACGGGTCCGTCGGGGTATACCGGGAATCCGTCCGCGTTCAGTGGACTCGCCAAATTATGAATCTTTTTGTCGGCCGTAAGTTCGCCGACGTCAGTAATAGCAGGGTTTTCGCTTAATTCTAGAAGGGTGGGGCGACCGATTCCATCGATCCCATCGGCGGGTAAATCCTTGGAGTAGACGTGATAACCAATTTCCAGAGGGGAAAAGGTGGCCCGAAGCCAATGTTTGCCATTTTCCCCCTTCGCTAAGAAAAAGGTCACTTTTACACCGCTATCTTCAACCTTGCTGAGAATCGTCCCCATTGGAACGGGAGCAGTGGCGGAGATCGATGCCGATGTGGAATTGTCTCCACTAGGGCCAGCTCCCGAAGGTTCGGAGTTGCCTCCACAACCTTGAAAAAGAAATGCGTTGGTGAGAATGAGAATAGTTAATGGAACAACTTTCATGGGTTTACTTTCGCAAGAGAGGGCAAGCATCTCAACCTCTTTATTCAATTTCCTGTAACGATAATCCTTGTTGAAAGTTTCATTTACCGTTGCTCGGCTTGATGTCGTTGAATTTAATTCGATCGATGATCGAGCTCCGAGGAAACCCCGCTCAGGCTTGTTGTGACGGCCTTACTCGCCGGGCAATGCTGCGTATTGGTGGATTGGCCCCCTTCGGGTTAAGCCTTCCCTCTCTACTTGCAGCAAAAAAAACGGGTGAATATTCAGGAACTTTCGGTAAAGCCAAGCGCTGCCTTCTTCTGTACATGTGGGGAGGTCCTAGCCACATCGATCTTTTCGATATGAAGCCCGATGCTCCCTCCGAGCTTCGCGGTCCATTCAACCCCGTCCGCAGTCAGACTCCCGGTATACGCATCTCTGAGCTCATGCCCAAGCTTGCCGGCGTGACCGACAAGATCGGCTTTATTCGCTCAGTGACGCATACCGACAACAATCACTCCACGGGAGCTCATTGGATGTTGACCGGGCACAAGCACCCCGAATCCCGCGAAAATTTCGGGGCACGCCCATCCGACTATCCTCACGTCGGTTCCATTCTCAGCAAGTTTTCTCCCACTACCAATGGGTTGCCGACTTTCGTGGCTCTTCCCGAAGTAATCGGAACCACCGCAGGATTCGTTACACCGGGGCAAAACGCAGGCTTTCTCGGTCGCCGATACGATCCTTTTGTACTTAACCGACACCCCGACGAACCCGATTTTAAAGTGCCCAATATGTCCCCTGTCGAAGGGCTTGATCGTGCTCGTCTTCGTAAGCGGGTAAAATTGACCGAGCAATTCGACGACCTGCGCAGAGATCTTATTTCCACTTTGGACGTATCTGACCTCAACGCTGTCAACCAGTTGGCATACGACCTTCTCACCTCTCCACAGGTCTCTGATGCCTTCGACATTGCCGACGAGGGAGAGGCAGAGCGTGAACGCTACGGCATGCAAACTTTCGGACAAAGCGTTTTGCTTGCTCGGCGCCTTCTCGAGTCAGGGGTTAAGCTAGTTACCGTCTATTGGCACCGCGACAAGCCGGGCGTCGATACCACTTGGGATACACACAAGGACAACTTCAATGGTCTGAAGGATCGTCTAGTGCCGCAAGTTGACCAACCCATTGCACACCTCCTAAACGACCTCGAGGAACGGGGTATGCTTGAAGACACCCTCGTCGTTTGGAACAGCGAGTTCGGCCGGACGCCCAAGGTAAATAAGAACGCGGGTCGCGACCATTGGGGGCGCTGCAACACCATATGGATGGCCGGGGCGGGGGTGCCTGGCGGTCAAATGTACGGAAAGTCGGACAAAATCGCTTCCGAACCCATCGATGACGCCGTCTCACCCTCTGACGTCACTGCCACCATCTACCACCTACTCGGACTAGACCCACACTCCCACTTCCACGATTCCCTCGGTCGCCCCTTCCCACTTTCCGAAGGCCAAGTATTGAATAACTTTTTAGGGGTCTAGCCTAAGTTTTATTCTATTTTCATCCTCCGCTTTAATATACAGAGGGTAAACCAGTTAATGTTTCTGTTTTTTACTCGCTGACTGGTGTTCTCTTATTTAGCGAGGGCTTTTTTTATCCTATCTATTTCCTGTCCGTACTTTGGGTTTGGTTTCCCTCTCTTGTAAAAATATGGATCGTTGTACAAGTCCTCGTATTTCTCTAATTCTTTTAGTAAAAGTTTTTTCTTTTGTACATCGGCAGGGTTTTCCGGTTGGTCTGCCTTCGGTTGTTTATCTCCGGCACTTTTCAATAATGATTGTAATTTCTCTTGGGCAGATTCTTTGGTAATTTCATCAATCCATTCATTTGACCATCGGTTCCATTTCCCAAAATCAAGTAATTCCGGAGTGTTGGGAAAATTGCGGCACGAATAGCCAAACATTTCCAAGGCTTGTTCGGGTGAAGTTGCCATAAAATATTTCTCAACTGGAATAACGTCTTCTCCTAGGAGATAGCGTATCCGATATTGAGTTTGCTCGGGTTCCAGAGCCCCCTTTTTTTTCATCAAGTGGATAGTAGAGATAAGTTGTAAAATTAGCTAATATGCTAATTATACTTTTGAATGCATGCTGAAATCAGTCAAAATAATAGTCGCATTTATGATATTTTATCATGTCATACTGGAAACTAATGGATCCTAGTATCTTTAGGCTGATTCATCATTGAGTATTTTATAAACTACTAATTGGCAATAAGATAGATGCTGAATGATCTGATTTTTGCAATGCCTTTACCGTGAGGATTTGTGGTGAGACTCAATTTCTGAATCAATTATTTTGTGGGCTTTGCTGGAACTGGATGGCGTCCAAGATGGTATGTTCGCCAGTGTTTCAATGACATTTTCGTTTAAGAAAAATGACAGAGGCTATCATTCGGCACCAACAAGATGATCAGATAGGGGAAATGAATATCTAACGTCCAGTTCCGCAACAAAGCTAACGGATTTAATCTTCTTTTCGGGTTTTCCAAGTCAAACCTGCTGTTGATTGTACGTCACCATTTGGTATTAGGTAACTGGCTATGATGCCTGCCAGAAAGCAGGACGACACCCCGGCGAAGGCATAAAACCAGGAATGAACGGGATGCCATGTTTTTAACGAGAATACGACCACAGCGGAGGCTAGAAGACCGATCAGGGTTCCTTTTGCGTGGGCTTTTTCGGCGAAGATGGCCAAAAGGAATAGTCCACCCAGACCCCCGCCGAAGAGACCGAGGAAGCCGACGAACTGATCCCACAGAGACTTGATTTCAGTACCCGCCAAAAAGAGGGCGAGAGCTGTGCCCGCTACACCCACTGCGACCGTTGCGACACGAGCTACACGGAGCTTTTCGGTGGCAGTGGAGCTGGGCCGGTAACGGGCATGAAAGTCGGTCGTAACGGCGGCGGCTACGCTGTTCATGCTGCTGTCGAGACTAGACATCGCTGCCGCAAAGACGCCCGCGATCACGAGTCCTGCGATTCCTTCAGGCAGCTGTGCGAAGACATAAAAGGGCAGTATGGCATCGGCGGTGGAGAGATGGGGGTCGAGGGTTTCAGGGTGGTTGGCGAAGAAGACGTATAGGGCAGCTCCGACGAGAAAGAAAAGAAGGGTTGCGGGGACGGTGAGAAAGGCATTTGTCCAGATGCTACGGGCAGAGGCCTTTTCGTCCTTGGTCGTCAGGTAGCGCTGGACTACGGTTTGGTCGCTTCCGTAACTGATTAAACTAGCTGCGAGACCCCCAAGCAGAAGGGTCCATAATGTCGGTTCTGAAAAATTCCAACGGAGGTCTATATAGTTAAGCTTTTCGGCGGCTTGCGCTTGATCAATGAGACTCCGGAAACCACCCACTTCTCCCGCAATCGAAGCAACTACATAGGCCGCTCCTCCGAGCAGAACGAACACTTGCAGGACATCTGTCCAAATAACGGCTTCAATGCCGCCGAGGGTTACGTATATGATGCAGAGAACCCCCATTACTAGGATGCAAGTGGTGACGTCCACTCCCGTAACGACCGATAAGGCAAGAGATGGCAAAAGCAGAACGATTCCTATTCTAGCCAATTGTAGGAAAATAAAAAAGCCACTTGCGACCAACCTGACAGAAGCGTCGAACCTCTTTTCAAGATATTCGTACGCGGTGGTTACGTCTAGTTTTCGATAAAAAGGTAGAAAGCAGAATACGATCAGAGGAGCTACGAGAAGTATGGGGAGATTGCCGAAGAGATAGGTCCAGTCGGTTGCATAGGCTTTGGCGGGGAGCGCCATGAAGGTGATGGCGCTCAATTGAGTTCCGAAGATACTTAGGCCTGCTGCCCACCAAGGGATACGACCACCTGCCTTGAAGAAGTCTTCCGGGGTCTTTTCTTTTCCTGCCAAGCGTATGCCGATAAAAACAAGAAAAGCTAGATAAACGGCTATCGCCGCATAGTCCAGAGGACCGAATCCTTCACTCCTTTGTGGTTCTCCAACGAGAACTTTTGCCGTTCGGACACCGGGAGAGGTTTCTCCAGTAGGTATGACGATGCCATCGTTCCATGCCACTGCCTGTGTAGTTACAGGGAATGGGATTTCTGCTTCGCCAACTTTTGTCCAACTGTCCGTTACTACGTGGTAGGCAAGAATGTCCCGAGAAAAGCCGGTGTGTTGTTCGTGAAAACGTAGGTGTTGGGTTTTCAGTTCTGCAAGTTCGGTGGAGTTCGTTTCGTTGCTGTCTTCTCCGCTTCTATCAAGTTCGGCTATACGCGCATTCAACGTTTCGATCTCGAGGAATCGTTGACCATCGGCTCCTCCGAAAACGAGGATATGGGCAACGCCAACGGGAGCGCAGGTACCCGCCATTATGCAACGGGGTTGACCTTCGCCAGTCGAGATGTCGGCGAGTGGTGACCAGGTCTTGTCCGAGGGATCGAACTTGTAAGCGTCTGTGAGCATCTCGGTCGCTTTTTCCGAATGTGGATTGCGACCGCTAAAAAGATAGAGGCAATCGTTCTCTCCGTTGCTTTGAGACGCGGCTAAGGGCAGAATTCGAGGTGGTCCTGACCAAGGGGGCAATTCCTTCCATGCCAACTCTGCGGACGGTTTGGAGAGGTCTAGTGACCAGAAGTTGTTGGTGGCGTCCCCTCCCATCTTTTCCTGTCCACCCATTAAATAAACGACGTCGTCGACCATTGCTCCTGCCATAAAGGCCAATGGGCGAGGTAAGTTCGGGAGACGTTGCAGTTTTAGTTCGCGTTCCTCGGGCAACCATTGAAGACGAAAGACATCGTCATGGCACCGTTCGGCATCACAACCCCCGATGCACAGGAGTCCCTTTTCGGTCGAAATAGCCACACCGTAAGCGGAGGGTTTGAGGAGTTCTAATCTCGTCGAGGTAAACCAGTTGGGTTTGCCGTCCGCTTCTTTCTCAAGAACGTAAACGTCGTTCCACCAAACCTTCTTGCCTCCTCTCCACGGAGGTAAATCCGGAAAGTTTGCTCCACCTGCTACCAGCAAGGCGTTGCCGTGAACTCCTACGAACGGTCCGGCCAATCCCGCTTGCTTTACTTCTCCTGAAGCCGGGGGCAGGTCAGGTAGGTTGGCACCCGACCAGTTGAAGGGCTGGATTAGGTCTTTTTCATTAGCAGCAAGCCAAGATTCCGAGAAAACGAAGAGCAGCAGCAAGCACGGCAGGATCTTCCGTATCGATTTGATCAAGCCTAGAAGCGATCTCTTGGATCGACAAAAGTTAGTTCTGGCGAGATCAGTTCTCAATTTAATTTCAAGGGAGGTGCCGAAGTGCTGCTTCGCTTTCTCAAGGTGAACGCCTTGCTCGTCGTCTCAAAATCGAAAGTGGTCTGCTATCCATTACAGTTTTCATCCTGGAGGTTCAGGTAATGTGAGCGCCTCGGGTTTCGACGTACATGGCATAAATGGATTGGCTTGCGGTCATGAAAAGGCGATTGCGCTTAGGACCACCAAAGCAAAGGTTGGAGCAAATTTCAGGTAGCAGGATTTGGCCGATGCGCTTGCCTTCGGTAGGTTCGAACACATGAACACCATCATAACCTGCACCCACCCAACCTGCGCTTGACCATACGTTGCCGTCTACGTCGCAACGGATCCCGTCGGCCATGCCGGCATAGGTCTTTTCGCCAATCTTCAAATCCATGGAGGCAAATTTCCTTCCTTTTTTGAGTGTCTCTTCTTCCACGATGTCCCATGCCTTGATCTGCTTGTCTGCCTCGGGGTAATGGGAGGCCCCGGTGTCGGCTACATAGAGCTTAGTGTAGTCAGGTGAAAAACAGAGACCATTGGGTTTGAAGATCTCGTCGGTAACTTTGTTTATTTTCCCTGTCTTGGAGTCAATACGGTAGACCGCTTCCTTTTGGTGAGGTTGGACGCTTCCCGTATCAGCCTTGTTGCCCTCGTAGTTCATCAACGAACCGTAACCGGGGTCGGTGAACCAGACGTCTCCATTCGGATGCACGACTGCATCGTTCGGGGCATTGAACTGCTTCCCATCGAATTTGTCGGCAAGAACGGTTGCCTTGCCATTGTGCTCGTAGCGGACGACACGTCGATTCCCGTGTTCACAGGAGATTTGCCTGCCCTGCCAATCAAAGGTGTTTCCGTTGCTGTTTCCGCTCGGGTGACGAAAGGTGCTGACATGACCGTCTTCATTGAGCCATCGAAGTTGAACGTCATTAGGAATGTCGCTCCAGATGAGGTATTTGCCTACGGCGTTCCATGCTGGACCCTCGGCCCACAACATGTCGGGATGAGTGTAGAGACGCTGTATGGGAGTATTCCCCAGTTTGTATTTGTTGAAGCGTTCGTCGTGTACGATGATGTCAGGATCCGGATATCGCGTAGGGATTGTGCCCGTCCAGTCTCTGGCCATGCAAACTGCAGTTCCCAAGCTAGAAGCCGCAGCGGCGAGAAAGGACCTGCGTCCCCAAGCGTGAGCCATGTCGGCGGATGAGTTTTCTTTCATAAGAGGAATTTTGTGAGGTTTTTAATGTTCTTGAATCGCTGTTTTAGTATCTCGCGCCCTTTTCCAACTTGGGGCAAGCGAGTTTTTTATCTAGGGCATTCGTTAATCCAAGGGTCACTTTAAAAATTCCTTTTCGAGTCTGCAGTTAAATTGACTTCTATAACTCAATCAATTGAAACGAGAAAATCTAGAGTCCGTCGCCTTCCCATCAGCCAATAGGTAGGCCGTCAGGTCTTTCAATTCGTCTGGGTTAAGCGAGTTCAATAAGGCGGGGGGCATTGGGGAAACCGGCGAGGTCTCTTCTTGTTTAATAACGTTTTGTTCGAGCCTAGTAATGTCATTGGGAGCGAATGGATTTTCCGCTATAAACAGACCATTTTTATCCCGTGAGACGATGCGGCCGGAAAAGACGTTGCCGCTTTTGGTAGTAATGATGGAAGTGGCGTAGGTTTCGGGTAGTGCTCGGCTTGGGTGAATGATGGCTTCCAGCATAGTTCCTCGAGAGTAACGTTGAGACAAGCCGTCGAGAACGGGTCCGGATGCTTTGCCCTTGCCTGCGAGAATATGGCAATCGGCGCAGGAAGCGGCTTCATAAGTTCGTCGACCGTTTGCAAAGTTGCGTTTGCTTAGCTCCTCCGTTGCTTTCAATGCTGCGGTCAGCGTCCAGTTGCGACCGGGGCCTTGCGGGAGTATGCGAGGACTTGAGAGTGAAGTTACACGTGCTCCTAGTTTTGCCCTCACATCCGGAGTCAAAGCGTTTTCGACGTTTTCCGAAAGACGATGAATGACATCGTGGTAGTTTGTGCCCTTAGGAGCATGTTTCAATGCTTTGCGCAACCAGCTTGCCAGTCGTTTCATTTGGGTTGGTCGCCAATTTCCAGCATCGGCATGGGACGCCATAAAGGCCAAGTGGAGACCGAGTGGGTCGGCCGGGCTTTCCGCAAAGCGTCGGAACCGATCTCCGTAAGTGGGGTTTTGGTTCAGTATGGCGAAATCTACGTCAGGGCGGGAACTGCGACGAGTTTGCAGAAGATTGAGGGTCTTGTTGATGAAACCCTTGGGTTCGAGACGACTGAGAATACGACTCAGTTCCATGTTGAGGGCATCGCTTGCGGCAGGGTAGGCAGCGTCCAACTTCGGGGTTATTATGGCCAATAGTTCCGGTGGTGGAGCGGGCTCTATCTTGGAGGCAATAGCAAGTGTTCGCAGGTAGTCGAGTTGGTTTTCCTCGTTCAATGAGCCGAAATTCAAATTGCTAAGTTTTGCAAGTGCGGCCCGGCGATGGACGGGGGCTTTGCGGGCAAGGGCAAGCGAAGCGTGGATGGATGCTCGATTGTTTGTCTCTTTTTCAAAAAGGGTACGCCAACCATCTACGGGTTGCCTCTCAAGGGCGACTCTAGCGGCATGTCTAACCCAACGATCAGGGTTGCCCAAGCCTACCCACGCTTTACGAAGAGCCCTGTCGCTAGGATTACTCTTGTGAAAACTCTCGAGTCTGAGTCTTTGCTCCCTTAGCCTCGGGCTAGGTTGGGATTCTTTATTCGGTTCTGTTGGGTTTTCGTGTCGAACTCGGTACAACTTGGAGGGAACGCCCCGACCACCCGTCACGAAATAGAGTGACCCGTCAGGATGAATTGCCGCATCGGTTACCGGCATGTTTGGCCCTGAGAGAAATACCTGACTTTTCGCGTTGTAGCCTGCCCCTTCCGGTTTCAGATGGATGCTGTGTATGGTTCCGAAGGTCCAATCCAAGACGAAAATGGCGTTCTTGTAAGGTTTTGGAAAATGGGTGAGGTGTCCCGAAACTAATCCGGCTGGCGACGATGGTCCGAGCTCT
>Ga0209362_1001008_pt1 | contig 23235 bp, 25 predicted proteins | sample SaaInlV_165m_DNA_FD_184680 | JGI IMG/M metagenome (GOLD analysis project Ga0209362, IMG submission 184680) | Marine microbial communities from expanding oxygen minimum zones in the Saanich Inlet - Saanich Inlet SI037_S3LV_110m_DNA (SPAdes)... | ecosystem: Environmental > Aquatic > Marine >...
TATACCTCCTCCAACAATTACTAGTTTTGCATGTGATTGCATTTTTTCCATAAAATATTTTATTAACTTGTTTTAACTCTAAAAGAAATTAACTCAAAACACCACTGTAATAGGTACCAATTTAAATTATAAATTTTTTAATAATGAATTATTTTAGGTTTTTACAAAAAGTAGATATTTTTTCTAAAGCTTTTTTAAGGTTGTCCATTGAAGTGGCATAAGAAATTCTAAAGAAACCCTCTAGGCCAAATGCAGAACCTTGAACTACTGCAACACCGCTATTCTCTAATAAAGATTGAACAAAATCTGTATCTGTTTTAAGTCCTTTTCCACTTGTATCTTTTTTACCCATTAAACCTTTACAGCTTGGAAAAACATAAAATGCACCGTCTGGATTTAAACATTCAATTCCATCAATTGCATTTAATTCTTTAACTACAAAATCTCTTCTCTCTTGAAAAGAGGTTGCTCTTTCTTTAATAAAACCTTGAGTTCCATTTAAAGCTTCTACAGCTGCCGCTTGGCTAATTGATGATGGATTAGTTGTTGATTGAGATTGTATTTTAGCTATTGCTTTAATTATATTCTTTGGACCAGCTGCATATCCAATTCTCCAGCCTGTCATGGAATAAGCTTTACTTACACCATTCATTGTAAAAACTCTTTCTTTCAAACTATCAATTTGTGCAATCGTGAAAAATTTAAACCCCTCGTATGTTACATGCTCATAAATATCATCACTTAAAATATAAACGTGAGGGTGTTTTTTTAAAATATCTGCAATTTCCTTAATATCACTTTCAGTATAACAAGCACCAGTTGGATTTGATGGCGAATTTAAAATAATCCATTTTGTTTTTTTAGTTATAGATTTTTCTAATTTAGCTGGATTAATTTTAAATCCTTGTTTTTCATTACACTCTAAAATTATTGGAGTTCCTCCTGCTAATAAAACCATATCAGGATAAGAAACCCAATAAGGAGCTGGAACAATAACTTCATCTCCTGCATTTAAAGTTGCTATCATGGCGTTATAAATTACATGTTTTCCACCTGCTCCAACTGTAATTTGATCAACTGTATAATCTAGATTATTTTCTCTTTTAAATTTTTTGATGATTGCATCTTTCAATGCGGGCGTTCCATCTACAGCTGTATATTTAGTATCACCATCATTAATTGCTTTAATTGCGGCTTGTTTGATATTATCTGGAGTGTCAAAATCAGGTTCACCAGCACCAAGACCAATTACATCCTTGCCAGCAGCTCTTAATTCTCTTGCTTTTTGAGTTACAGCAATCGTTGGTGATGGTTTAATTCTTTTTAAACTGTCAGAAATTATGCTCATTGAAATATAAATTTAATCAACTAGTTTTATAAATAATGCAGAATACTTATCAAGATCTAATTACAGAAATTCAGAATAAAAATCCTGAAATTAGCCCTAAACTAGAGGGTGGCAAAAAGTTTCAGATGAAAACTGACTTTAAGCCAGCGGGTGATCAACCTGAAGCTATTAAACAATTGGTTAAAGGTTTAAACAAAGATCAACTTAGTCAAGTTCTACTTGGTGTAACAGGGTCAGGTAAAACTTTTACCATGGCAAAAGTTATTGAAAAAACTAATAGACCAGCTTTAATTCTTGCTCCTAATAAAACACTTGCCGCACAGCTTTACGGTGAGATGAAATCTTTCTTTCCAGATAATGCAGTTGAATATTTTGTGTCTTATTATGATTATTACACTCCAGAAGCTTATGTTCCAAGATCAGACACTTATATCGAAAAAGAAGCTTCGATAAATGAACAAATAGATCGAATGCGTCACTCAGCAACTAGATCTTTGCTAGAAAGAGATGATGTTATTATTGTATCAAGTGTTTCTTGTATTTATGGCCTAGGTTCGGTTGAAGCTTACAGCAAAATGACTTTAAGTTTAAAGAAAGGTTATGATTATAATAGAGAAGAATTAATTAAATCCTTAGTTGCTTTGCAGTATAAAAGAAATGACCAAAATTTTTATAGAGGAACTTTCAGAGCTCGGGGAGAATACCTAGAAATTTTTCCATCTCACCTTGAAGATCGAGCTTGGAGACTTAGTTTATTTGGAGACCAATTAGAAAAAATTGAAGAATTTGATCCACTTACAGGTGATTTAGTTAATGATTTAGATGTAATAAAAGTTTATGCTAACAGTCACTACATCACACCTAAGCCAACAATCGAACAGGCGATAATAAAGATTAAAAGAGAACTGGAATTAACTTTAAAAAAATTTAAAGACCAAAACAAACTACTCGAAGCACAAAGATTAGAAGAAAGAACTAAATTTGATTTAGAAATGATTGAGGCTACCAGTTCTTGTGCTGGAATTGAAAATTATTCAAGATTTTTATCTGGTAGAAAACCAGGAGAGCCTCCTCCTACACTATTTGAATATTTTCCAGATAACACTCTTATCTTTGTTGATGAATGTCACGTTACAGTTCCCCAATTAAATGGGATGTATAAGGGTGACAGATCAAGAAAAAGTAATCTTGCAGAATATGGATTTAGATTGCCTTCGTGTATGGATAACAGACCACTTAAATTTGAAGAATGGGATGCAATGAGAACTCAAACAGTATTTGTTTCAGCAACACCTGGTCCTTGGGAATTAAAACAAACAAAGAATGTGTTTGTAGAGCAAGTAATTAGGCCAACTGGGTTAATTGATCCCCCCGTTGAAATAAGACCAGCTAAAAGTCAAGTTGATGACTTAATGTATGAATGTAAAAAAGTAATTGATAATAATTACAGAGTGCTAGTCACTACTCTTACAAAAAAAATGGCCGAAGATCTAACCGAATATCTTCATGAGAATGGTATTAAAGTTAGGTACATGCATTCTGATATTGACACTCTTGAGAGGATAGAAATTATGAGAGATCTAAGACTTGGTGTATTTGATGTTTTGGTAGGTATTAACCTTTTAAGAGAAGGACTTGATATACCTGAATGCGCGCTAGTTGCAATTTTAGATGCAGACAAAGAGGGTTTTTTAAGATCTGAAACTTCCCTAATACAAACTATAGGAAGAGCAGCTAGAAATCTTGATGGAAGAGTTATTCTTTATGCGGACAAAAAAACAAAAAGTATAAAAAATGCTATTAGAGAAACAGATAGAAGAAGATCAATTCAAGTTGCTTATAATAAAAAACACAAAATTGATGCAACCAGTATAAAAAAAGAGATTGCAGATGTTCTTGAGAGTGTCTATGAAAAGGACTACGTCAAAGTTGGAACTGATGAGAATATTGGTGGTAATCTTAAAAAACACTTAAAAGCTCTAAATAAAAAAATGAAAGAATCTGCAACTAATCTTGAATTTGAAGAAGCCGCAAAAATAAGGGATGAAATAAGAAAACTTGAGGCATCTGAATTAGAAATTACTTTAAATCCTAAAGTAAAAAAATATAGTTCAAATAATAAATTTTATCCAAAAGGAAGATCTACAATGGGTTTACCAGGTACAAGAGCTCAAAAAGGAAAAAAAAAATGGAAGCAAATAAAATAATTATTACTGGTGGAGCAACCAGAATTGGTGCAGCTATAGCAAAAAAATTATCTGGACCTGATAAAGAAATATTAATTCATTATAATAAGTCAAAGGCAAAAGCTAAAAGCCTAAAAAAGGAATTGGAAAAAAGCGGCACCAAGATCTATTTGATTAAGGGAGATTTAAGTAAAGAAACAGAAGTAAATAAAATAATTAAATTTGCAAAATCTAAATTAAAATATTTTGACTGTTTAATTAATAATGCTTCGCTATTTGAAAATGATAAATTGGATAATTTTACTACCAATAGTTGGGGTCGACACTTGAGAACAAATTTAAGAACACCTGCATTGTTGTCTAAAGAATTTGCTAAAAATATTAGAGGTAAAAATAACAATATAATAAATATAATAGACCAAAGAGTATTTAAACTTACGCCTTTTTTCTTTTCATATACTATAAGTAAAACTGGTCTTTATACTTTAACAAAAACTAGTGCTATGAGTTTATCTCCAAATATTAGAGTTAATGGAATTGCGCCTGGTCCGACAATAAAAAATAAAAGACAAACTGATAAACACTTTAAAAAACAATATTTAGCAACACCCTTAAAAAAACAAGTTGATGTAAATGAGATTTGTAATGCTGTTGACTTTTTTATCAAAAATAGATCTATTACAGGACAAGTTTTGGCTATCGACAGTGGACAAAACTTAAACTGGCAAACACCAGATATAATGGAGAATAAAGAATGAAAAAAAATAATTTAAAAATTGTAAAAATAGACAAAGATAAAAGTTTATTTAATTACGAAAAAAAAATTTTAATTAAAGAATTAACTTTGGATTTAAAACTTGGGTATTACGAATTCGAAAAAGATAAACCGCAAAAAGTAAAATTTAGTTTAGAGATTGATTACGAAGATAAAAAACCAACAAGTGATAAAGATATCAAGTCTATTGTAAACTATGGACAGGTAGTAAAATTAATCAAGAAACTTACTAAAAATAAGCATTATAATTTTTTAGAAACTCTTGCAGAAGATGTTTTTGATATTCTATTTAAAGACAAACGTATTGGTAAAATAATGCTTCAAATTGAGAAATTAGAAATTTTAAAAGAATGTAAGTCTGTTGGCATTCAGGTTACGAAAAAAAGAAGTTATGAAAAGCTCTGAATCCGGAAAAGAAGTAATAAAAAAAGAGCTTCCCTTAATCCCTAAAAGTCCAGGTGTATATAGAATGCTTAACTACAAAGATGATATTCTTTATGTTGGTAAAGCTAAAAATCTTCCAAATAGATTAAAAAACTATGTAGCCGAAAAAAATCACATTATTAGGACTGAAAGAATGTTGTCTCAAACATTTAAAATAGAGATTACAACCACTGCTAACGAAAGTGAAGCTTTACTTTTAGAAGCTAACTTAATTAAAAAATATAAACCAAAATTTAATATTTTACTTAAAGATGATAAATCTTTTCCATTCATATTTATTGGTGAAAAAGAACAATGGGCAAGAGTTACAAAACATAGAGGTAAAAAAGATAAAGAAGGATTTTATTTTGGCCCTTTTGCATCAGCTGGCACTGCAAACTGGACTATTAAAATGCTTCAAAAAATATTTCAATTAAGAGTTTGTGATGATAGAACTTTTAAAAATAGAAAAAGACCTTGTATTCTTTATCAAATCAAAAGATGCTCAGGACCTTGTGTAGATTACATAAATAAAACTGAATATAAAAAATCAGTCGATCAAGCAATTCTATTTGTATCTGGTAAATCAAGAGAAATTCAAAAAAATCTTTCTAAAGAAATGGAAGTTGCAAGTGATAAACTTGATTTTGAAAAAGCTTCAATTTTTAGAGATAGAATCAAGTCTTTAAATATTATTCAATCATCACAGAGAATTAATGAAGCAAATTTAGTTGATGCAGATGTAATTGCTGCATACAAGGAGTCTGGTAAAACTTGTATTCAGGTATTTTTCTACAGGTCAAAACAAAATTGGGGTAACCAAGGTTATTTTCCTAAACACGATCCAGAACAAAATATTTCAGAAATAATGTCTTATTTTTTAATGCAATTTTATGAAAATAAATCTGTTCCAAAATTAGTTATCATCAATACAGAAATTAAAGATAAGAAATTAATAGAAGAAACTTTAAGTAAAAAAGAAGGCAACAATATTTCTATCAATACAGCTAAAAAAGGAACTAAAGCGAAAGTTTTAGCAATGGCTGAAAAAAATGCCAAAGAATCTTTAAACAGAAAACTTTACGAAACAAACAATAATAAAAATTTATTTGAAGGAATATTTAAAAAATTTAATCTTAAAAATAATCTTAGTTTAGTCGAAGTTTATGACAATAGTCATATCCAAGGAACAAACAGCGTTGGCGCGATGGTAGCTTTTGGAGAAGAGGGATTTATTAAAAAAAGATATAGAAAATTTGATATTAAAACTAAGGGTGCGGAACAAGATGATTTTGCAATGTTAAAAGAAGTTCTTACAAGAAGATTCAAAAGAACAATGCTTGAAAAAGGAAATTATCTCACTTTACCTGATTTAATCCTAATTGATGGAGGAAAAGGTCAATATTCTGTTGCTAAAGAAGTATTAGATGAATTTGGTCTTTATGACTTATCTATGATCGCTATTGCAAAAGGAAAAGATAGAAATAGCGGTAACGAAACCTTTTTTTATGATGGAAAGTCTTATAAGTTTGAAAAAAATGATCCTACCTTGTTTTTTATGCAGCGACTTCGAGATGAAGCACATAGATTCGCCATCACTTCTCATAGAGCAAAAAGAGCCAAAGGAATAAGAAAATCTATGTTAGATCAAATAGATGGAATTGGTTCTATAAGAAAAAGAGCATTATTAAATCATTTTGGCTCTGCAAGAGCTGTGGAATCAGCAAGTTTTGATGAAATTAAAACCGTTGAAGGTGTTGAAGAAAAAGTAGCAAAAAAGATATATAACTTCTTTCATGAATAATTATGCTTAAAAAAATTCCAAACATTTTAACTATTGGTAGAATAATATTAGTTCCTTTTTTTGTTCTTGCATTCTATTTACCGGGATTTTATGGAGATTTAACTGCGTTTGCATTATTTGTAACCGCTTCATTTACTGATTTTTTAGATGGAATGTTAGCAAGAATGCTAGGTGAAGAGTCTAAACTTGGTGAACTGTTAGACCCAATAGCTGATAAAATAATAGTCGCTACAGCTTTAATTCTTTTAGTGATGGATGGAACAATTAGACATTACGAAGTAGTTGCAGCAATAATAATTTTAACTAGAGAAATATTAATTTCAGGATTGAGAGAATTTTTAGCGAAAGGAAAAGTAATGCTTCCAGTTTCTAATTTAGCTAAATTGAAAACTTTTTTACAGATGGTTGCAATTTCTTTATTACTTACGGGTGAAACAGGAAATAAAATTTTAAACTTTCAAGATTATAATGCTCAAACTATTGGAATAATTCTGCTTTGGCTTTCAGCATTTTTAACTCTATATACCGGTTATGAATATTTAAGAAAAGGTATTGATCATGCAATGTCTGAAGACAATAAAAACTAAGCTGCTTTCTTTTTTCTAACTAAAGCTTGATAACTTTTATTTAAATCAATTATAGTTTCACATACTTTAAATTGATTTTCAGCTATGCAGGCTACAGGAGTTACTTCTGCAGCTGTTCCTGTTAAAAAACATCCAACAAAATTTGATAATTCTGAGGGGTTTATTTTTCTCTCATTTACTTTAATATTTTTTGATTTTGCAATCTCAATAACTGTACGTCTTGTTATTCCATTTAAAAAAGAATCTGGAATAGGCGTGTGTAAATTTCCTTCCTTGTCTTTAAAAAAGATATTTGCACCAGTTGCTTCAGCAACATTACCTTCATGATCAAGCATTAAAGAATCGGTATAACCTTGTTGTTCAGCTTCGTGTTTTGATAAAGTACAAATCATATAAAGGCCTGCTGCTTTGGTATCCCAAGGTATTGAATTTGGAGATGGTCTTCTCCAATTTGAAATATTTAATCTTATTCCCTCTATTTTTAATTTTGGGTCAAAATAGGATCCCCACTCCCAGGTCGCAATTGCAACGTGAATTTTAGTTTGTTGTGCAGAGATGGCCATCATTTCACTCCCCCTCCAAACCACTGGTCTTACATATCCATTGTTTACACATTGAATTGAAATAATTTTATTACAAGCAAAATTTATCTCTTCTTCTGTGTATGGAATTTTAATACCCATTCTTTTTGCAGAATAAAAAAGACGTGAAGTGTGTTCGTCCAGTTTAAAAATTGATCCCTCATAAACTCTTTCTCCTTCAAATACGCAGCTTGCGTAGTGGAGCCCATGATTTAAAACGTGTATTTTTACATCGGCCCAATCAACTAGCTCGTTATTGTACCAAATTTTACCAGATCTTTTATCGTAAGGTATCATGAATGAAATAAATTTATTTTTCTTAAAAATTATCTTTGTATCTATAATATGTCAATATAACTTACCAATAATGAAAGAACTTTTATATTTAAAAGATGATCAGCTAAAAGATCTAATTGAAAAACTCATCATAGTTTATAGAGAATCTTTTGCCGATAGTAAGAAAACTTTAGATAAATACTCAATTGGGATTGCCCACCAAAAGGTTATTCATCTGATTTCGATGTATAAAGGCATCACAATATCAGAGCTATTAAAAAAATTAAAGGTTACTAAGCAAAGTTTAAATAGAGTCTTGAAAGATCTTATTAAATTAGAGGTTATCTTTTTTAAAAAAAATGAAAAAGACACAAGATTAAAACATGTATTTTTAAGCGATCAAGGAGAAAAGATTTTTGAAGAAATATTTGCTGTACAAAAAAAAAGAATTTATAATGCTCTTTTGCATTCAAATTCAGAAGAAGTACTGAATTTTGATAGTGTTTTAAGAAAAATAATTAATGAATAAATTTATTGCTCATATTTTAGTCGTTGACGATGATGATAGAATAAGATCTTTGGTTAAACAATATTTAACAGAAAATAATTTTCTTGTTACAACAGCAAATAGTGCTGAAGATGCTGGCGAAAAAATAAAAATAATTAAATTTGATTTAATTGTACTGGATATAATGATGCCTGGAAAAAATGGTTTGGAGTTTACTCAAGAACATAAAGAAAAAATTAATACTCCTATAATACTGCTAACGGCAAAAGGTGAGGCAATTGAAAGAGTTGAAGGTTTAGAAATTGGAGCAGATGATTATCTGCCTAAACCATTTGAACCGAAGGAACTAATATTAAGAATTAAGAATATACTTAATAAAACAAAAAAAAATAATCAAAAAAGGATTATTGAATTCGATAATGTAAAAATAGATCTAAATAAACAATTAATTATTAAAGATAAAAAAGAATTTAAGATAAATAATACTGAAAAAATTATATTAGAAAAAATGATCAATGATCCTGGCAATACCTTTTCTAGAGAGGCAATTGGAAAATTAATAAATTTAGACAAAGAAAGATCAATAGATGTAATAATAACCAGATTAAGAAAAAAAATAGAAATTGATCCAAAAAAACCAAAATACTTACAAACTTTACGGGGTGCTGGCTATGTCTTATGGATTGAATAAATTTATAAAAAATTTATTACCGCGAAGATTATTTTATAGAGCCTTATTAATCGTAGCTATACCCATTGTAATATTACAACTAATTATCACAATTGTCTTTTTTGATAGTCTTTGGATAAAAACAAATAAGGGAATGACTCGAGCTTTAGTTGGAGAAATTAAAACTTTTATAGCAGCGTACGATAGTGAAAAATATGCGGATAAGGAACTGTCAGATCTGTTTACAATTTATTTAGATCTAAATGTAAAATATATAAAAGATGACGTATTTAAAAAACCAATTAAAAAAAGATGGTTTAGTCCAATAGACAGAACACTTAGAAGAGAATTAAAATCACAAATAGGAAATCAACAATATTGGTTTGATACAATGGCTTATAAAGAATTAATTCATATAAACATCAAATATAAAGATGGTTATTTCGAATTCTTAATACCAAGAGATAGAGTAACGAGTAGCTCTGCAAGATTATTTGCAATATGGATAACGTTTCCTGCAATTTTATTAATAATAGTTGCAATGATATTTTTAAAAAATCAAACAAGACCAATTATTAATCTAGCAAAAGCTGCTGAAAGATTCGGAAGAGGAGAAAATATTGATGAATATAGACCATCCGGTGCCCAAGAGATAAGACAAGCAGGTCATGAGTTTGATAAAATGAGAAAAAGAATTATGAGGCATCTTAATCAAAGATCAGAAATGTTATCAGGTATCAGTCATGATTTAAGAACTCCTTTAACTCGTATAAAACTTCAATTAGCTTTTATTAAAAATGAAGAATTATCTAAAAAAATTTCACAAGACATAGATGAAATGGAAAAAATGCTTAATGAGTATTTACAGTTTACAAAATCAAGTTATTCTGAAAAGAATGAAACATTTAATATTACAGAATTAATTGAAGACATAATTGAAAAATATCAAAATAAAAATATCTCAAGTGAACTAAATCCAAGAATTTATATGAATGGTAGAAAAAACTTAATTGGAAGATGTATAAATAATCTTGTTGATAATTCTATCAAATATGCAAATAAAATTAATATTCAATTATCAAAAAAAGATAATAGCATTATAATGAATATTGATGATGATGGACCTGGCATACCAGAAAAAGAATATGATAATGTTTTTAAACCATTTTATAAAATAGACAAAAGTAGAGGAGATTCTAAATCAAGTGTTGGCCTTGGTTTGTCAATCGCTTCAGACATTGTTAGATCTCATGGAGGTAACATTTTATTAGAAAAATCTCCAATAAATGGTCTTAGAGTTAAAATTTTTTTCCCCTTGTAGATTTTTTTTTCAGTTTTTCTTTTTTTATTTGTTTAATTTGTTTTTCTAAATTTTCTACTCTCTTGACTAAAATATCAGTTTCTTCTTTACTAGTAAGCTTCATCTTAAAAACAATCTCATCTCTTTTTGATCTTAAAACGTTGAAAATTTCAGAACTCAAATCTTTATAAGAAATAAGTCCTTGCTCAAATAATTTCGTCAATTTTTCAATTACAAGTTTGGATTTTGTCATATATTCATTTATAAAATTAATATACTTTATAATTATTTTTTTAAAAATGTTTATTAATAATTTTGACCCAGTTGCTTTTCAAATTTTTTCATTAGAGATTAGATGGTATTCATTGGCCTATATAGCTGGAATTTTATTAGGATGGCTATATTGTAAAAAAAAATTAATCAAAGATGAAATTTTGCTTAACTTATTTGATGATTTTATTACATACTTGATTGTTGGTGTTATTTTAGGTGGCAGAATTGGCTATGTTTTATTTTATAATTTAAGTTATTATTTAAAAAATCCTTATGAAATTTTTATGGTCTGGAACGGTGGAATGTCCTTTCATGGTGGGTTGCTAGGGGTTATTTTAGCCACATTAATTTTTTCAAAAAAACATAAATTAAATCATTTTTTATTTTTAGACTTGGTTGCATTAACTTCTCCTATAGGAATTTTTTTTGGAAGAATTGCAAATTTTATTAATTCAGAACTATATGGTAGAGAAACTGACGTTCCTTGGTCCGTTAAGTTTTTAATTATTGATAATACCAGTAGACACCCTTCGCAGATATATGAGGCAATTTCTGAAGGGCTAATCTTATTTTTACTTCTCGGTTATCTCTCTAGACAAAATAACTTAAAAAAACCTGGATTAATGTCTGGTTTATTTTTAATTTTTTACTCTATTTTTAGATTTATGAGTGAATTCTTTAGAAGTCCTGACCCACAAATTGGTTATATGGCTTTAAATTTAACTTTGGGACAATATATAAGTTTTATATTCTTAGTGTTTGGTGGAATTTTATTTTTTTATAAAAAAAATGAAAATTAAAAATAATACTTTAATTAGTTTAGACAGATATATTGAGGAAGCTCTTTATAACAAAAAATTTGGTTATTATATGAATAAAGATCCATTTGGAAAGAGTGGAGATTTTACAACTGCACCAAATATCTCAATATTATTTTCAGAAATGATTGCAATTTGGATTGTTTCTTTTTGGAAACATCTAAACTGCCCTAAAAAATTTAATTTAATTGAGTTAGGTGCTGGCAATGGTGAAATGATGAGAATGCTCATTAAAACTTTTAATAAATTTCCTGAACTTAAAGAAGCATGTAAAATTAATATTTTAGAAAAAAGTAAATTACTCAGAAAAATTCAAAATAAAAACATAAAAAATAAAGATATAAAATGGATAAATAACTTAAATGAAATAAATAATTTGCCTAACATATTCATTGCAAATGAATTTTTTGATGCACTTCCAATTAAACAATTTATTAAAAAAAATAAAAAATGGTATGAAAGACACGTTAAGTTTAATAATGACAAAAAAAAAGAATATGTTGACCTGTTATTTGATATGAAAAAATTTGAAAGAAAAATTAAATTTAAAATTTCATATAAACAAAATTTTATTGAATACTCACCTTTATTAATGGATTATTTTAAAACTATTACTAAGAAAATTAGGTTAAATGATGGGGGTATTTTGATTATAGATTATGGATATTTAAATCAAAAAATCAAAAATACTCTTCAAGCTGTATTTAAACACAAATATAGTGATGTACTAAATAACTTTGGTAAATCTGATATTACTTATAATTTAAATTTTTATTTGACTGAAAAAATAATAAAAAAATTTGGCTCATTTAATTCATTTACCACAAGTCAAAAAAGCTTTCTTATAAAACTTGGAATATTGCAAAGAGCAGAGCTATTAGCTAAAAATCTACCTTTCACTAAAAAGGCAGATATATATTATAGAGTTAAAAGATTAATTGATAGTAGCGCCATGGGTGATTTATTTAAAGTCATGGTTGTGATAAATAAAAATAACAAATTTCAATTAGGATTTTAATTTGATTAAATCTAGTAAGTTATCTAAGTTTAAAAATATAAAACATGCTTTCTTTAATAGATTAGGAGGCGTGTCAAAGGGCATGTATAAAAGTTTAAATTGTGGCCCTGGTTCATTTGATAAAAAAAAATACATATCAGATAATCTAAAAATTGTTATTAAAAAAATTAAAACTACTCCAAAAAATATTATTTTACTAAACCAAATTCATAGTAATAAATTCTATTTTATAGATAAAAAAAATAAATTTAAAAAAAAACGATTTAAAGCTGATGCAATAATCACTAACCAAAAAAAAATTCCTATAGGTGTTCTAACTGCAGATTGTGCTCCTATACTAATTTATGATTATAATAAAAATATGGTTTCAGCTATACATGCTGGATGGAAAGGGGCTTACAAAGATATTGTAAAAAATGTAGTAGAATTTATGATTAAAAAGGGTTGTAATCCTAAAACAATGTGTGCAGTAATTGGGCCATGTATATCAATTAAAAATTATGAAGTAAAAAAAGACTTTAAAGATAAATTTTTAAAAAAAGACAAAAAAAATAAATTTTTTTTTAAAGAAATTAACTATAAAACTTATTTTAGCTTAAATAAGTACATTTGTTCGCAATTAAAAAGTCTAAATATTAAAAATATTGAAATAATTAATAAAGATACATTTGACGTGAAAAACAATTTTTTTAGTGCAAGAAGATCTATTAATCGCAATAAGAATGATTATGGTAGAAATATTTCAATAATTATGATTAATTAACTAACTTAAATGAAATTACTAACTGGAAATAGCAATAAAACTTTAAGTAATAAAATTGCAAAATTTTTAAAATCTAAGCTTGTAAACTCCAGTATTCGAAAATTTTCTGACGGAGAAATCTATATTGAAATAAATGAAAATATTAGGGGTAATAGTATATTTATAATTCAATCAATTTCTTCGCCCGCAAATGATAACTTAATGGAATTATTGTTATGTATTGATGCACTAAAAAGATCCTCAGCAAAAAATATAACTACAGTTATCCCATATTTTGGTTATGCAAGACAGGATCGAAAGGTTGTACCAAGAACGTCTATATCGGCAAAACTTGTTTCAAATTTAATAACAAAAGCTGGAGCTGATAGAGTTGTCACTGTCGATCTCCATGCGGGTCAGATTCAAGGTTTTTTTGACATTCCAGTAGACAACTTATTTGCTACACCAATATTTGCTAGACATATAAAAAAAAAGATAAAAAGTAAAAATATTATTTGTGTTGCACCTGATGTTGGAGGAACTGAAAGAGCAAGAGCTCTTGGAAAACTTTTAAATGTCGGGTTAGCTATTGTTGATAAAAGAAGACCAAAACCTGGTCAATCACAAGTTATGAATGTTATCGGTAGCGTAAATGGTAAAACTTGCATTATTGTAGATGATATTATTGACTCAGGTGGGACCATAATTAATGCCGCTAAAGCTTTAAAAGAAAGAGGAGCTAAAGAAGTTTTCGTTTATATTACACATGGTGTGTTAAGTGGAGAGGCTGTAGAAAAAATTAAAAAATCAGTCATTAAAAACTTAGTTGTAACCGATACTATAGATAACGAAGAAAAAATTAAGAATGCTAAGAATATTGAAGTTTTACCTATATCGGGCCTAATGGGTGAGGCTATTAAAAGAATATCAAACTCAACATCTGTATCAGACCTGTTTAAATAATTTTCTTGAGTTATTGGTAAACATGAGCTAAAAAACTTTGTTTTTATGAATTCACTTGAAGCAAGCATTAGAAATACTAAGTCAAAAGGTGGCGTTAAATCACTTAGATCAAGTGGAAATATTCCTGCAATAATTTACGGTGGCAGTAACAAAAATGAAAAAGTTTCTATTCCAAAAAAGATACTCAAATCTTTATTAGATAAAGATAATTTTTTATCAAATATAATTACTTTAAATATAGATGGCAAACCTCAAAACGTTTTACCTAGAGAAATCACATATAATGTTATAACAGATGAACCTATACATGTTGACTTTCTTAGAATAGTAACTGGTGTAAAAATAAGAATAGAAGTGCCAGTACAATTTATTAACCACGAAAAATCTCCTGGTTTAAAAAGAGGTGGTGTACTAAACATTGTAAGAAGAAAAATTGAACTAAAATGTCCAAGTGAAAAAATTCCAAAAGAAATAGTGATTGATCTTGATGGAGTTGATATTGGTCAAAGTTTCAAAATATCATCTGTAAAATTAGAGGAGAACGTAACACCAACGATACAAGGAAGAGATTTTGTGATTGCTACACTAGCAGCACCAACAGTTATGAAAGAGCCTGAAAAACCTGCGGAAGCAGAAGAAGGAGCTGAAGCTACTGCTGAAGGAGAAGATGGAACTACTGTGGTGGCTGAAGGTGATAAAAAAGAAGGCGATAAAAAAGAAGCTGTTAAAAAAGAAGGTGATAAAAAAGAAGGCGAAGAAAAAAAATCTCCTGCAGAAAAGAAATAATCAACTTATAGTGAAAACTTCCAGTTTCGACTTTAAAAAATTATGCTTCTACTAGTAGGCTTAGGCAATCCAACACCAGATAGCGAGAATAATAGACACAACATTGGTTTTAAAATGATCGATGCAATAAATCAAAAATTTAGTCTCTCAAAACAAAAACCTAAGTTTAAAGGACTATTGACTACTGGCAACATAGATGAAAAAAAAATTTATGCTATAAAACCATTAACTTTTATGAATAATTCAGGAATTTGTATTCGTGAAATAATAGAATATTTTAAAATAGAACCTGAAAATATAATTGTTTTTCATGATGATCTAGATATTGATTTTGGAAAAATAAAAGCAAAATTTGGTGGTTCGAGTGCGGGTCATAATGGAATTGAATCAATAGATAAATTTATTGGCAAAGAATACTCAAGAGTAAGAATTGGAATTGGAAAACCAAAAATGAAGACTAATGTATCTGATCATGTTTTAAAAGACTTCGATGATGATGAAATACTGCAATTAAATGAAATTACAAATAATATTATTCATTCAATATCTATATTAATTGATAAAAAATTAGATTTATTTTCTAGTACAGTAAATAATAAATAGATGAGCTTTAAATGTGGAATTGTTGGTTTGCCGAATGTTGGCAAATCTACATTGTTTAATGCTCTAACAAATTCTAGTAAAGCGCAAGCTGCTAATTTTCCCTTCTGCACTATTGATCCAAATGTTGGCGTAGTCCCAGTTCCAGACGATAGATTAGATCAATTAGTTAAAATTTCTAAATCCAAAAAAAAAATTAATACAATAATATCTTTTGTTGATATTGCAGGTTTGGTTAAGGGAGCTTCTAAAGGAGAAGGATTAGGAAATAAATTTTTATCTCATATAAGAGAGGTCGATGCAATAATCCATATGATTAGATGTTTTGACTCTGACGATATTCAAAATGTAAACCCAACAGTGGATCCAGTAAGAGATTTGGAAATAATAGAAACAGAAATAATGCTAGCCGATCTTGAGTCTATTCAAAAAAGACTAGAAAAAAACAATAAAAAAAATGTTGATGAAGAGCAGCTAAAAATATTAGAAATAGCTCTAGAATGCATAAATAATAATAAAGATATTCAAAACCTTAAAAATCAGTTTAATAAAAAAATACTTAATCAAAGTGGTCTTCTCTCTGTAAAACCAAAAATTTTTGTATGTAATGTTGATGAGGGAAGTGTTCAAACAGGAAACAAATATACAGATTCTTTTATTAAGAAATATGGAGAAAATAATACTCTAATTGTTTCTGCTGATATTGAAAACCAAATTAATCAATTAGAAAATGATGAAAAAGAAAATTATATGCAAATGATAGGATTAAAAAAAACAGGCTTAAGTAAATTGATCCGAAAAGGATATAATATCTTAGAGTTGGATACCTATTTTACTTCAGGACCAGAAGAAACAAGAGCTTGGACTATACAAAAAAATTGTACTGCTCCAAAAGCTGCTGGAGAAATTCATACAGATTTTGAAAAAGGATTTATTAGAGCCGAAACTATTGCATATGAAGATTTTATTGCTAATCAAGGCTGGATAAATTCAAAAACAAATGGGAAGATGAGACTTGAAGGAAAAGATTATATTGTTAAGGACGGTGATATATTAAACTTCAGGTTCAATACGTGACCAAACTTTCTTCATGCTAAAATAAACTAAAACAGTTAAAATAATCAAATACAAAATCGCTTTAAACCCCATTTTATGTCTAGCTTCAAGATGAGGTTCTGCTGCCCACATCAAAAATGTTGAAACATCTTTTGCCATTTGCTCCTCTGTGGCTTTAGTACCATCCGCATATTCAACTATATCTTCTGATAATGGTTTTGCCATTTTAATATTATTGCCATACATATATTTGTTATAATACACACCATCATCCAGTGTAATTCCACTTGGTGGGTCCTCATAACCAAGAAGAATTGAGTAAATATAATCTACCCCACCACTTCTTGCTTTTGCTAAAACTGACATGTCAGGAGGATAGGCACCTCCATTTGCAGCTTCGGCTGCTTTTTTGTTTTCATAAGGCATTACAAATTTATCTGATAATTTTGCAGGTCTTGTAAACATTTCACCATCAGAATTTGGACCATCAATGACTTCAAAACTAGCTGCCATAGCTTTGGCTTGAGCGATAGAAAATTCAGGTCCACCTTTTTCACTTAAATTTCTGTAAGTCAGATATTTTATTGAATGACAACCGGCACATACCTCGTTATAAACTTGATATCCTCTCTGTAATGACCCACGATCAAATCTACCAAATAGACCTTTGAAACTCCATTCTTCTTTTAAAAGATCAGCGTTTTCTGCAGCATTAGCTTGATAAAAACTAATTAATGATAAAATTACTAAATAAATTATTTTAAAAAAATTTTTCACAAGATTAATTTAAACCCTCTTTTTTTTTAACAGTTGCTAAATTTGGAGATCCTACAAGGACTGGTTCAGTAATACTTAAGGGTAAGGGTATAGTTTTTTCTTTAAAACCTAAAATTGGAAGAATTAACAAGAAATGTATAAAATAATATGCCGTAGCTACTCTTGCTACTAAAAGATATAGCCCTTCTGCTGGCATAGCGCCCACATAACCAAGTATTAATACATCAGCGACTAATATCCAATAAAACTGTCTATATAAAGGTCTAAAAACAGCCGATCTAATTTTTGATGTGTCCAACCATGGGAGTGCTACTAAAATTAAAATTGCTGACAACATTGCAACTACACCCATTAATTTATCTGGAACAGATCTTAAAATTGCATAGAAAGGTAGCAAGTACCACTCTGGAACTATATGTGCAGGCGTTACCATTGGATTTGCTTCTATATAATTATCGACATGACCTAAAATATTTGGAGAGTAAAAAACAAAAAATGCAAAAACTATCGTAAACATTAATAGGGCAAACCCATCTTTAAGTACTATATAGGGATGAAAAGGCACCGTATCTTTTGAGGGTTTCTTGACATCTATTCCGACTGGATTGTTGTTTCCAGGAACGTGCAATGCCCAAATATGTAGGACAACTAACCCCAAAATTAAAAATGGTATCAAGTAGTGAAGAGTAAAAAATCTGGTTAAAGTCGGATTACCTACGGAATATCCTCCCCAAAGCCAATTCACTATTCCTTCTCCAACCAAAGGTATAGCACTAAAAAGATTTGTAATAACTGTAGCGCCCCAAAAACTCATTTGTCCCCACGGAAGGACATAACCCATAAATGCAGCTGCCATCATTAAAAGATAAATTATTATTCCAATTATCCAAATTATTTCTCTTGGAGATTTATATGATCCATAAAATAATGATCTAAATATATGAATATAAACTGCTAAAAAAAACATCGAAGCACCGTTTGAATGAATATACCTTATAAGCCATCCATAATTTACATCTCTCATTATGTGCTCTACACTTTCAAAAGCCATATCTGCATGAGCGATGTAATGCATCGCTAAAGTTAAACCTGTAACAATCTGTGTGATTAAACAAAAAGTTAATATTCCTCCGAAAGTCCACCAATAATTTAAGTTTTTGGGTGTTGGATAGTCAGCTAAATGACTAGCAAGGGACAAAAGTGGAAGTCTATCATTAAACCATTTTCCAAATTTTGATTTAGGAACATATTCATGATCGCTCATATTTTATCTTTATCCAATTTTAATTGTATTATTATTTACAAACTCATATTTAGGAACTTCCATATTTGTTGGGGCAGGCCCTTTTCTAATTCTTCCGGATGTGTCGTAATGAGATCCATGACAAGGACAAAACCATCCATTATAATCTCCCTTATCGTTAAGAGGAACACATCCTAAATGTGTACAAACTCCTAACATCACCAGCCACTCTGGATTTTTTGCTCTGTCTTCGTCTTTCTGAGGATCTTTTAGCTCTTCCATCTTAACAGATCTAGCTTCAGCTATTTCCTCAGGTGTTCTTCTTTTTATGAAAACTGGTTTTCCTCTCCAAAGTACAGTAATAGTTTTTCCAGGTTGGACTGAGCTAACATCAACTTCAGTATTTGCTAAAGCTTTGACTGAAGCATCCGGATTCATCTGATCAACTAATGGCCAGACAACTGCACCAATTCCTACAGCTCCAACAGCATAAGAGGCTGTAAATAGAAAATCTCTTCTTTCAACTTTTTTTTCAGACATTTTTTATTTTTATGTTTATTCTTATCTAATATATGCTTTCATATAATAAAAAACATTTTTTTCTACTGAAACAATGACACAGAAACTATGAAATTAAGACCAAAAATAGCCCTTTATGAACCTGATATACCCCAAAATACTGCTGCAATTATAAGAACTTGTTCATGTCTCGGTGCTGACCTCGAGATTATCGAGCCATGTGGATTCTTATTTAGTGATAAAAGATTTAAAAGAGTAGTAATGGATTATATGGATGAAAAAATGATAAAATATTATCAAAATGTTGATCAATTTTTTAAATCAAAAAAAAATAAAAGAATTATTCTAATGACAACCAAATCATCTGTTTCATATACAGCTTTTAAATTTCATATTGACGATACTCTATTATTTGGAAGAGAAAGCGCCGGTGTTCCTGAAAAAATACATAATTCGATAGATAATAGATTAAGAATACCCATGACAAACAATAAAAGATCTTTAAATATAGCTTCATCAGTTGCTATAATTCTTTCAGAAAATTTAAGGCAAACTAATTTTACAAATAAATAATGAATAAAGAAATTAAGCAAAAACTTACACGAAATTGGTTTAAATTATTACAAAATATTATTTGTAATGATATTGAAAAATTAGAACATAATAAAATTAAATTTAAATCTAAAATTTGGAGTAGAAATAAAATTAAAAATGAAGGTGGAGGTGAATTTAGAATCTTAAAAAATGGTAAAATTTTTGAAAAAGTTGGAGTGAATTTCTCTGAAGTTTATGGAAAATTTTCTAATGAAATGAAAAAAAAAATACCAGGTGCAAATAAGAATCCTAATTTTTGGGCTTCAGGAATTTCTGTTGTTATGCACATGAGTAACCCTAATATTCCTGCTATTCATTTTAATACTAGATTTATTTACACAACATATGGTTGGTTTGGTGGTGGAATGGATGTGACGCCCTGTATCAAAGATTTAAAAGAAAAAAGTTTGATACATAAAGAGCTAAAAAAAATGTGTAATCGACATAATAAAGAGTATTATAAAAAATACAAAAAATGGTGTGATGATTATTTTTATCTTCCTCACAGAAAAGAAACAAGAGGTATAGGTGGTATTTTTTTTGATTATAAAAAAAATAATTGGCAAAAAGACTTCATATTTGTTCGAGATCTTGGTGTAACTTTCCAGAAAATATTTAATTTGATAATAAATGAAAAATATAAAAAGAAATGGACTGCTAAAGAAAAAGAATTACAATATATTAAAAGAGGAAGATATGTTGAGTTTAATCTACTTTATGACCGTGGAACAAAATTTGGTTTACAAACTGGAGGAAATATTGAGGGCATCTTAATGTCTTTACCTCCAATAGCAAAATGGAATTAAAATGAATAAAGAACCAATAACTCTAGCTAGTTTAGAAAAATTAAAAGAAGAGTTAATTTTTTTAAAAGAAAAAAAAAGACCTAAAATAGTTTCAGCAATTGCCGAAGCTAGATCACATGGTGATTTGAAAGAAAATGCTGAATACCACGCTGCAAAAGAAGAGCAATCTTATAACGAAGGAAGAATAACTGAGATAAATGATATTATTGCTCGTGCAAATGTTATCGATGTTACAAAAATGAATAACGATGGAAAAGTTATTTTTGGTTCAACAGTAAATTTAGAAAATCTCGATACTGGTGAAAAGATTAATTATAAAATTGTTGGGAAAGATGAAGCTGATTTGAAGAAAAAACTCATATACTTTCAATCACCTATTGGGAAAGGATTGATTGGTAAAAATAAAAATGATTTAGTTGAAATTATTACTCCTGCTGGAGTGAAAAACTTTGAAATTAAAGACGTTAAATACGTTTAGTTATTAACAATTTTTTGAACTTCTTTCTCTGAAATTTGAAAATCATTATCAACCCACACCTCCTCTATCTTTTTAAGTTTGCTACCCAATTCTTTGCTTTCTGGAATGTTGTATTTTTCAATTAAAATATTTGCTTTAATAGGCATTATTGGGCGCTTTTTTTCTTTAAAAGTTTCAATTATTTTTAATAATTTACTATCAACTTTACTTGATTTAAAAATTTTAAAATAAATAATATCTACCAAAGCCTCTATTCCTTTAATATAAAAAATTTTATTCAAATTTCTTTCAGAAAAAGTTTTATTAGTAATTTTTTGAGAATAAAAATTATTCAAGAAGTTAAGTCTATTTTGGTCTTTTTTAGATAAGTTAAACTTATAGAGAAAGTAATTAACATTATCAGTTCCATCAATAATCATAAGAGATAATAAAAAAATAAAATCTACGTTTGCAAAATTATTTTTTGCAAAATTATTTAATTTACTAAATATAGAAATATTTTTTAATTGTGGAAAAATAAGGTTTATAATTTCTAAACAATTTTTATCTGTTGTTAAATTTAAAAAACCTTTAGATCTTATGAGTTTGTGAAACTCATCTAATAACCTTTCAGATGAAATTTTAGAAAAACCATTCAAATTTTTTCTTATTATTTTAATGATTTCTGGGTTATGTTTAAGCTTTGAGTAATTGAGGAAAAATCTAATATATCTAAATATTCTTAAATAGTCTTCTTTAATTCTTGTTTCTGCATTTCCTATAAAATTAATTTTTCCATTTTTTAAATCTTCTTTCCCATTAAATGGATCAAATAAATTTCCATCAATATCTGCATAGATAGCATTAATAGTAAAATCTCTTCTAGTGGCGTCTTCTTTCCAATCGTCTGAAAATTTTACTTTTGCATGTCTTCCGTCTGTATCAATATCTTTTCGTAATGAAGTTATTTCAAATTTATTATTATTTATTAAAGCTGTAATTGTTCCATGTTTAATTCCACTTTCATAATATTTTATATCCTTTTTTTTAAGTGCTTCACAAACATCAGTTGGGTTTAAGTTTGCAGCTAAATCTATATCGTCTATCTTTTCTTTATTAATAATTTTTCTAACACATCCACCTACATACCTAACTTCACTATTTTCCGAAAATTTATTTATAGCATCAAATATTTTTTTTATTTCCGTTTCTTCTTTAAGATTTTTAAAACTTAAATTTATATAATTAAGATTTCGAGATCTGAAAAAAAATTTATCTATTAAATTATTCATAAATGGCTGGGGCGCTAGGATTCGAACCTAGGATGCCGGTACCAAAAACCAGTGCCTTACCACTTGGCTACGCCCCAATATTGATTTCGTATAACATAAAAAAAAAAAATTATATAGTTTTTGATGCAATACACCAATAGCTATTAAATTTTTGCTTAAATTGCTTTAATGCAACACCACAAGCCTTTTTAGATTGAAAATAAGCCACAATTGCAGATCCAGAACCTGACATCCTAACAAAAATTGTATTTGGAATAGTTGATAAAAAGGATTTGATATTTTTTAGTTTAGGATGTTTTTTAAATGCAATTTTTTCAAGATCATTATCTAATTTTTTTAAATACTTTTTATTGAACATTGAGGGCTTTGGAAAATTAAATTTTGAATTTGAAAAGGATTTAACTTTTGAAAAAATATACCTTGTAGAACATCCAAAATTTGGTTTTACAACAAGAGTATATAGCTTACTTTTTTGTTTATATCTTTTGATTTTTCCATTAGAAGTCAGAATACTGTCTGTAGGTTTTATGCCTAAAATAACATCAGAACCTATCATTTTGGTTAATTTGTATAATTCACTATTTTTAATTTTAATTATTTTTTTTACTATAAAGAAATTTATTAAACTTGCTGCGTTTATAGAACCACCACCCATACCAGACTCTTGAGGTATATTTTTGATAATCCTTATTTTAAACTTTTTATTACTCAGAAATTTTTTTTTATCTAATAATTTTAAAAGGTTTGAAACAGTATTTTTTTTTCCAATGCCCTTTGAGAATTTACCCTCAAAAGTTACTTTGTGATTTTTACTATTTATTAATTTTAGATAA
>Ga0209362_1001022_pt1 | contig 23149 bp, 27 predicted proteins | sample SaaInlV_165m_DNA_FD_184680 | JGI IMG/M metagenome (GOLD analysis project Ga0209362, IMG submission 184680) | Marine microbial communities from expanding oxygen minimum zones in the Saanich Inlet - Saanich Inlet SI037_S3LV_110m_DNA (SPAdes)... | ecosystem: Environmental > Aquatic > Marine >...
AGCCTCGGCAACGATCCCAGCTTCTGCTAATCCCGCAACGGCATTGTCCTGCGCTTGATTAGGTTTCACTGGTTCAGTTCTCGCAGGAGGAGCCAAAGCCACTAGAATGGGACCATCGGCATCGGAATACTTGGAACCACCATCGAGAACCTCCACACGCCCCAATTTCCCATCCACGCCAATCTTCGCGCGAACTTGGGCTAAAGTACCACTTGAATTCGCAGGTGCGGAAACGGCAAATTCCTGCCCCCAGTTGGTAGTCAAAGTCTTGGAACCATTGGGATCAAGAAGCTTCACCTTCTCTCCCTTGGTTGTAGTGGAGAAAAGATTCAAGAGACCGGATGCTTGACCCGAAGTCGGGTCAACATCGTCTTCCACTTTAAAATCCATTCGCTTGGACAAATCCTCCAGCAATTGCTGGCGACGGTCGCGGTAAGTGGCCGCCTTTCCTTTGTCTTGCAGTTCGAATCGGCGTACCTGTTTGTTTACCTCATGCAACCTCTTCAGGATGGCATTAACCTGCACCACGGACTGAGTTACGGTCTCGGACAAGTCAGCTTCGATCGACTCAAACTTTTCGCCGGCTTCATTGAAACGCTTACCCAAGGTTTGAACCTTATGATAGAGTTCCTGCTTAATGGTCGGTTCGTCGGGAGAAGCGGATAGCTCCTGAAAGGCGTTAAAAAAATCATTTAGAGCACGAGTTAAACTCCCAGGGGCAAGATCACTCTCCGATTGGTCATCCAAGCCAACATTTACTCCTTGGCGAGTCACTCGTTCACCGAGAGCGGCCTGAAGCAAATCTAAAATTTCCTTACGAGCTTCCAAGGAGGAGCTTTCGCCCACTTCCGACACCACTCGTCTATCCAAAAGTTCACTTCGAGCATGATCAAGACCGCCCATTGCAAGAGCACTTGTGCCAAGAGAACCGACATCTTTATACATTGAGCCATCTCGAGCAACGACTCGTTGTCTAGCATAACTCTCGTCATTGACATGACTGAGGTTTTTGCCCGCAATCTCGGTGCTCTTCGCATGGTACTGAAGAGCCTGAGTGTTTTTAACGATTTCTCCTAAAAGCGCCACGGATCAAAAAAAGTTTCCAGAGGTCAAGATCAAGCGGACTCCTCGAGAGTAGGTCTGTAGGCAGTTGAGAAACGAGCAAGACCACCTCGTTTGTCATAAGTTTTCGAGTGTGCACGAGGGTCGGCCACGGCAAGTATCTGATCCGTCACTTCGCCTAGACGAGAAATGAGACGACGATTTTGATCTAGTTTTCGACGAATCCTAGATATCAAGTTGTTGATTTCCTCCACAATGCTTTCGAACATCGGCTGAGTTACTACAGGAAAACAAGGCAGCAACTCGGATAAGCTGGAGTCTTCCGGTTTGCCATAGCCAGATGCAAGTGAGCGCACATAACCCTGGCGACGTTGCTGCAAGGTATTACTCGCCTCCATTTGGGTGCGGACAGACTTATTGATCTCGAGCAAATTTTCGGGTTCACGATTGAGGATACTGGCTTGCTGGGAGCTGAGCAACCCCATGAGTCCCCCGTATTCCCCTAACTCGTCGCGAAGAAGATTCAAAAGGTCTTCCCATGAGAAATCGACTCCAAGAGAGCTCGTTTGCGTAAGATTAACCATCTGTTTTTTCGGTAAAGGATGAGGACGCATCGGTTGCATCATTCTCGAATTCGGACGATGTTGCCTGATCGATTAATTCGGCACCTTCGTCGGCATCGATTTTTTTGTTCAAGTGCATTTGGAGCAAGGAGGAGATTCCAAAGCCTCCTCCTTGGGCTATGCTTTCAGCCATGGCATCGGTAAACATGTGCCTGTACATTCCCGAGGCACCGCCATTCTCGTTAAAAATCCCTTTGAACATAGGCTTGAGAGCCTGCTTGAGGTACTGCTTAACTAAAAGCGATTCAAACTGACCCGAAACGGCCGCCGCTTTTTGCTTCTCGCTCGCATGACGGGAATGCGCCATTTCCATGAGCATGGAAGTATCCATTCCCACATACTGGCTGCTAGATAATTCTGGAGTTGCGGTCATCCTACCTAAAGTTAGTTGATAATCAACTCGGCCTGAAGAGCGCCAGCCGCCTTGATGGATTGGAGAATGGAAGTCATTTCTCGAGTGGTAAGCCCTAGTTTGTTCAGTGCAGTGGCAAGATTATTGACCGTAGTAGCACCTTGGGGATCCAACTCATCCAAAGCTTCAAAACGCCCAATTTCCTCAACCAAATCGGCATTGGCTCCCTCTAGTACCTGGGTCGCTCCCGAGCTAAAAGGCAAAGGTTGGCTAACGCCAGTAGTTGGATTGATGAAAATCGTTACGTTACTATTGCTCACGGCTACAGGGGAAACTCTAACGCTCTCGGTTGCTACTATGGTACCGGTGCGTTCGTTGATGATCACCTTGGCCGCAACGTTTGGCTGAGCGTCAATTTCGCCGATCGCGGCAATAAAATTCGTAGTTTGTCCACGAAAAGTTGCTGGAATCTTTATGTTCACGGAACCTGCGTCAACGGCGAGGGCGGTCCCAGGATAATATTTATTGACGGCTCCAGCGATTTTAACGGCAGTCATGGCATCGGGAGATCGCAAAATCATTTCTAGCGAGTTACCATTACCGATGACCCGACTTTCGATCTCTTGCTCGACAAGAGCTCCGCTAGTTACCAATCCCACCGTTGGATGATTAACTTGAACGTTTGCCCCTCCTGCGGCACCTGCGGAAAGTCCACCAATGGAAACCGCTCCTTGGGCAACCGCATAAACTTCTCCATCTGCTCCGAATAGAGGCGTCTGCAAAAGGATGCCACCTTGTAAAGAGTCGGCATTACCAATCGAAGCAACAGTTACATCGATTTTCGAACCTTCCTTGGCAAAAGGACCGATGTCGGCAGTCACCATCACCGCAGCAATGTTGCGAGACTTATCAGCCTTGTCGGCTCGAATTCCCAATCGTTCAAGAGCGTTTAAGATACCCAGTTCCGTATACTCGATCCGAGAGTCACCCTGCCCCGCCAGTCCCGTTACCACTCCGTAACCGAAGAGTTGGTTGGAACGAGCACCCTTGACCTGAGTCAGATCCTGAATCCGAGCAGCATTAAGGCAAGCACCCGCACATATAAGAGCAATAATCGTAAAGAAAGAAAAGTTGAAACGGCTCATGGTATATCAGCTCAGAAAGGATTGAGAATACCTGAAAGACGCTGGTACCAAGATTCCTTCTGGGCATCATTCAAGCTACCCTTGGCAACGAATTCGATTTGTGCATCAGCAACATACTGGGAAGAAACCACGTTTCGGTAGCGTAATCCCTCTCGAAAGCCGAAGCCGATATCCTCCTTCCGGACTAATCCCTTCAATACGGCATAGTAACTCTCGCCAGAAAAAGTGACCATCCTAGCCCCTTCCACGACAAGAACACCATTGGGCAACATATCGATCACTACAACACTGACTTTCCCTTGGAGGTTTTGCGTGTTCGCAATCGACCCACCACCCTTGGAACTGTTTTTAGTTTCGACCTCGGTGCCAGGCAAACCACCGTTGTGCGTTCCCATTTTACTTTGAGCGAAAAGAAACTGTTTTACTGCGTTTTCGACCTGAGCCTGTCGGTTTCGAGTCGTGTTTTGAGAAGCAGCGAGGGATGCGCTTTCACTTACGTCTATCGTAAGTAAATCACCTACCGCAAGCGCCCTTTTGTCCACATACAAACCTTTGCCACGATTGGTACTCTTCAACCAGAGCGAAGCAGCGCATAAATCTACTAGGGGCAACAGGAAGAAGACCCCAAAAAGTATACCGGAAAGACTAGAAGTAAACTTTGACACTGTTTTCATTTAGCACTTTGGCTTGGAATTCACGGCTGGAAGAAATATTCCTAATACGAACGAAAGCACCCTCTACTCCGTCTTCCATCGCTTGCCCTTTCATTTCGACGAAGATGCCTTTTCCGGAGGCAAAAACATTCACTACCTGACCTTTTCGGACGAGTGTCATCTTCGAAAGATGACTCCACTTCAGTACTGTCCCCGGCTTGAGACTAGAGGCCACTTGATAACCATTTAATCGAGCATCGGACAAGATACAGTTGGCGCCCGATCCCAAAGCATCCATAGCACTGGAAGAGAAAGATTCAGGAGTGATAGTTATTCGACTCCCTCTATTCAGAGGCACTTTTGCAACTGCAACATCCACCATTTGGGAACATTTAACGGGGTAACCCCACTCCCCGATGTCCTCGCCATCGGACGAAATTGAAAAACGCAAAAAAGCGTTGGAAGAAAGTTCATCAGGGATGGATTGCTGAAATTCGAACTTCCAATCCATTGGAACATTCAACGATTTCCACTCGCGGGAAAGGCGAACAAGAATGTGTCCGACCGCTTGGTAGCGATGCGAAAGTACGGAAGCAATTTTCTTCTCTAACAGTTCAGCATCTAGAGTAACCAAACCCTTCACCTGAGAAATCGAGGCGGTGTAAGAATTAGGAATGGACGGACCTGAAGAAATAAATCCTGATCGAGTCACTGCCGTTCGAACAGGCTGCAAGGAACCCAAGTCAAGAGGTGGGAGCAGACGAGTAACGTCCGCCTGCAATAGTGCAGAAAGGCAAAAACTCGCAAAAAGTATACTTAGAATTCGCATTTAGCGTTTCAATTGGTTAACCCGCCCAAGCATCTCGTCGGAAGTCTGAATAGACTTGGAATTGATTTCGTAGGCACGCTGAGCAATGATCATATTTACCATTTCCTCGACCACGTTGACATTGGACATCTCAAGATAACCTTGTTGCAATACGCCAAAACCGTTCTCGCCAGGCGCACCGATTTCGGGAGGCCCGCTCGCCTCGGTCTCTATGAATAGATTACCGCCCATCGCCTTGAGCCCCGCAGGGTTAGGGAAACGAACAAGCTCGAGTTGACCGATGATTTGTTCACCATCTGCAGTCTGAACGGAAACTTCTCCGGTAGGTGACACAAAAACATTCGTAACCTCGGGATCGATTTGAATTCCTGCAGCAAGGGGCAATGCGTCGGCAGTGGTCAATTGTCCATCGGGACCGACTTTGAAAGCTCCGTCTCTGGTATAAGACTCGGTTCCATCTGGCCTTTCAACTTGAAAGAACCCTACCCCATCAATGGCGACGTCCAACTTTTCACTGGTTTGCGTAAGCGTCCCTTGAGTGAAAACTTTCGGAGTCGCCACTACCTTGGTACCATTACCCATTTCGACACCAGTAGGAATAACATTGCCCGCACCTGTTTGGCCACCGGCTTGTCGAGGGTTCTGATACAATAAATCCTGAAACTCGATTTTGTTCTTTTTATAGCCCGTGGTGTTTACGTTGGCGATGTTGTTCGAAATGACATTGAGGTTAAGTTGCTGGGCTTGCATGCCCGTGGAACCGGAATAAAGGGAAAGATTCATGGTAGCTTCGTGTTGTTCAGTTTCGCGATACGGTTAAAAAGTTAAGAAAAGCAACAAGTTAAGAAGTGGCTCCCAGAGTGCCGATGGCTTTTCCAATGTTCTGGTCGAAGTGCTGAATCATCTTCTGATTCGCTTCATGAGCTCGAGACACTTCAATAAGCCCAATCATTTCTTGAATAGCAGAAACATTGCTGTTTTCCACATAGCCTTGCATAATCACAAAATCCGCGGCATCGGCAGCCTCGGGCTCCACTTCAGGATCCTTTGCAACAAAACCGCCACCGACTTTGCGGAGTTGCATCAGTGGGTCATCAAAGACAAAAACACCAACTTGACCGAGAAGTTGACCATTTTGAAAGACTTGGCCTTCCTTATCGATTGTGGGATTTCCACCACCCGGCACGGTTTGAATGTTGTTGCCGCCATTTCCAGCAAACTCGTGCCCCATGCTGTTGACCATAATGCCATCGGCATTCAAATAGAATTGCCCATCCCGAGTGTAGGCAACATCGCCATTTGCGTTGATCAATCCGAAAAAGCCTTCACCCCGGAGTGCCAAGTCCATGGGATTGTTGGATTGGCGAAGTTCACCTTCCTCAAAATCCACTTGATTCTTCATTACGGGAAAGGACCCGGGCATTTCGTTCTTCAAGCGATCGTGGGTGCTCCGAGCAATTTCGCCACCGTCTACTGCCTCAAAACTTACCGCCACCTTCTTAAATCCCGCAACATGACTGGCGGCGATGTTGTTGGCGATTACGTTTTGGTACTGTTCCAACCCTCTAAGGGCAGAGGCATTTTCATATAGTGCAAGATTCACGCTCTCACGTAGAGCAAAATTCGCGCCGGGTTAACGCACCATGGAAACTAAAGGAGACTAAACCAAGGGCAATGATTCGAGAACGATGGCAAAATCTTCCTTTTCAGCATGCACAATCGACCGCCGAAGGAAGAAAAAATCAATATTCGCAGTTCAATTCGAGTATACGACCACTCTCGAGATGAACCACTATCTGAACTGGGCGACCATCAATTGAAACCATTTCCACCTTTGGTCCACCATCCTCCTCGTAAAGAAGTGCAGTCTCTCCCTCATCAACGGGAGAATCCACAGGCAGGTTTTGTTCGGAAGAATCGCTTTCCGCATTGCTTGATGTCACGGATTCTTGATCTAGGTAAGAACGAAAAGCACTATTGCTTTCATCCTCTAGTGCGGGATGCCCAGAATCGGTTCTACCTGTAAGATAATTCTCCACGGAAAGCAAAAAGCAAGTTTTGTTCCAATTAGGGTTTTGGATAGTGAGCAAGGCTTTCCTTGCTCTTATCGACAACAAGACTCAATTCCACTCGCCTGTTCTTATCAGGACGATTCGGAAAGCGTTTGTTTGGCACAGTGGAACCGTGACCCTTTAATCCTTCTATTTTGGCCAAGAGATCACTGTTGCCTCCTATCGGTGCTGTAGAAAAAGTCAAATGGTTCAAAACCTCATAAGCCTGATCGAGTGACATCTTCCATTCAGCAAGTTTAGCCTGATCATAATCAGATAGCTTACTGTATGCGTTTATAGGAGAAGCGGAGGGATTTCGTATCAGGTTTGCAAGCTGTACCGCCCTTCCGTCAACAAGATGATTCGTGTGGGAATCAACCCTTGAAATCAGCAAATGTCGATCCAGTAACCAAGCCATTTGGTTAACCACCTTGCGACCGAATAAAGTTAACTTTGGGGAAGACTGCTCGAAGAGAGGTTTGTCGTCGCCGTGAAAAAGGGTCACATGGATGCGTTCATTTGCCACTTCAATTTGAATGGTTTCATCATCAAGTTCGTGTTGCTTTAAAGTCGCATACCAGTCCTTAGCGATCCGATGAAGAATATCCACATCGATATTCGAGGTTTCATCCGTGTTGCGCATGGTGGTGTCCGAGCGACCTACAATTTGATCCACCATACTACCTGGGCGAGCATCTTTCTGTTCGACGGGAGTTGATTTGGGTACACCAGCCATGTAAGGATCTCTAAAAAAGCGAGTAGTCGCAATAATGACCTCCTCGTCCTGTGAAAGAATCCAAAGGACAAGAAACAAGGACATCATACCAGTGACGAAGTCAGCATAAGCAACCTTCCAAGCCCCTCCATGACTTCCAGAAGGAGATTTACGAAAGATAGTAAATTGCTTCATTTACTTATTGATATAACAATCCGAACCTGAGCCGGAAGAAATGGCATTTAAGCACCCTTAGCCGCTTCCTTGCATTGCTCTTCAAGTTCGTCAGCTGAAGGTTGAATTCCGGAATCGAGGGAACGGCGACCGATTTCAACCGCCATAATGGGAGACAATCCAGTAGCAAATCCAGTAACGGAACGCTCGACAATACGAAAATACAAGAATTCCTGCCCTTGATTCAGCTGAATAAGTTTAGCCAATGGTATCCCAATTCCGTAAGCGAGGAAAATACCCAAGAAAGTTCCGCTGAGTGCAGCAGCTACCTTTGCTCCAACCGCACTTGGGTCCTCTAGATTCGACATAGTGTTGATAATACCGAGCACGGCAGCAACGATACCAACCCCGGGAAGTGCATCAGCAAGCATCTCGACCGCTTTGACGGATCGACTAGCCTCATCTTCACGGCTATGTAGCTCGGACTTAAGAATACCCCCGATCTCAGCAGGTTTACAACGTCCATCCACTATGGGGCGCAATGAATTACAGAGAAACTCAACCAATCGATCATCTTTAAGAAAGGAAGGGTATTTAGTAAAAATAGAGCTATTTTGAGGATCACTTACATGTTCGTCAAGGGCGGGAGTGCCCTTGCGCCGACCAAGCATAAAAAGTTCGTAAAGCAGGACCAGTAAATCAATGAATTTCCCCTTGTCGGAAGCACCACCCTTGAAAGCTTTGGTAATATCGCCGGCTAAACCGACAAGAACGGCTTTGGGACTGGAAACAACGACAATGCCAAGCCCGATCCCGCAGATAATGACTATCTCGCCAGCGTGAATTAAAGACATGGGGTTCCCCCCCGCCATCATAAACCCGCCGACACAGGATGCTAATACTATGACTATACCAATTGCGAGTAGCATATTTAAATCTTAATGTTGATTTGAGATAGGGTTCGGAAATGACTCCGAAGGCTAATAATTGTGTGAGATAGAATCTGGCTGATTCGCCCTTCGGTCAAGCCAAAGATTTGTGCAATTTCAGCCAACTTCATTTCTTCATAATAGTAGAGAGCAAGTACCTTCTTCTGTTGGTCAGGGAGTTCCTTGATGCGGTCCCTTAACAACGCCACGCGCTCGCGACTTTCCGTTTTATCAAGAGCATCTGTCTCGGTAGGATCGGAGAGGACATCAGATAGCGTGGCTGGATTTCCGCCATCACCCGAATTCGAATCAATCGGAGCATCCAAAGGCACGAAAGTAACCGGTTGAGTTTCCTTAAGTAGTTTCCGATATTCCTTTTCGTCGACATTTAGCTCTTGTCGAACTTCATCCTCGCTGACAGGTCTTTTGTGCTTGGACTCAAGTTCAGCTATTGTAGCCTGCAAAGAGCGAGCCTTTGCTCGGTTGGCTCGAGGAAGACAATCTATACGGCGCAATTCGTCGAGGAGTGACCCTTTGATTCGCAAACCAGCATAACTTCCAAAAGAACGTCCCTTAGACGGATCAAACTGGTTAACTGCAAGAACTAGTGCCTTAGCCCCAATACCATACAAGTCTTCAGACTCAACGGTATCCGGGAAGTGATGTCGCATACGAGAGACGATTGATTTCACCAAGGGAAGATAGTTTTCAATGAGTTTATCTCGCTCCTTTTCGTCACTCATGGTCCGCCCATAAAGCCGAGCAGCTTCACGAAGGCGATCCTCAGAAGAGACATTTATTCCTCCTACGGGGTTCGCGCCAACTGTTGATGGGAGGCTCATGGCAAAGTCAGAGCTAGGCAGAAGTATTTACACCAGGTTCGACGCCGGCGGCAGCTTCAGATGTGGCTTGAGCAGACGCTTGTACAGCGAGTTCCTCAGGGGTGGAATTACTTTTAGTAAGCTCTGAGGTTCCATTCGCGACATGACTGGAAGAATTCGGAGTCATCTCTCCAGAGGAAGAAGCGTTTGCAACCAATGAACGCAACAAAGTACCGAGAAGAATTCGTCCCCCAACACCGAGCACAAGACATCCGATACTTCCCCTCAAGAGAGCATCGAATGCATTACCTGTCAGGATCCATCCCAACGAAAAAAATAATACGAACCCAGCAAATCCGCAGAGGCAAAAAAAGAAGCGAGCGTCGTTGTTCATTTGTTATGCGGAACGACGACTTATTCCTCTGGAATAGAGTTGCTCGGGAAAAGTTCGGGCAATAAGTTGATTCAGTACATTTGTGGAAAAGTCTCCCGTGACATTTTGCCCGTGACACACACATAGCGGCGTTAAACCACTACGCAAAACGACAGGCCAGAGCTTAGTAGAATTGGATAGTTCGTCGAAGTGAGTGAGGGCCAAGTGGGTAGCTCCGATAAGAGAAGACAGTCGAATCACTTGGTCAATGACTGCTCTATCATAAGCGGCGTTGACCACGAGAACTCGGGTTTCGATATCAAGCAGATCGAGGGTTTCGCGCGTCTGCGTCCAGTCTTCCCGATGGCTGAGAGATATACCGGGGAAATCCAAATAAAGCGGGCTTTCATCGCTGACCTCAGGAATATTCGTGGGTTCGCGATAAAGCGTAACCCCAACGACTTCACAAAATATTCGCAAGGCGTCATCCGGGTTAGGCACACCATTCTCAACCTTGAGAACATGGGGAACATGCTTATTAATGAAAACTTCGTGAGCGATGAATTTGCAAAGGGTTGTAGTCTTCCCGACCCCCGGAGGACCAATCAATGCGATTCGATTAGAAGTTCCTTGGTTATCCAAAGAGCGATAGCGGTCGCTGAGTCCAACTGTAATTTCCTTCAGAGCATCCGCTAGCGGCATTTCCTTCATCTCCTCCCATCGAGACCAAGCACGGAGGTCAGAAAGCAAAGCAGGATCGAAACCAGCTCTCCCGAGCAAACGCATGACGTCGGAATCGTTTAAATCCTCTTCAGATAAGGGAGATGCCTCGGGCATCTCTGGCTCGGAAGTAGCAGGAACCTGCGATTCGGTGACAGAATCAATCTCGACCGCAGAAGGTTCTGCAGAATCGAGTGCCTCATTTCCCTGCTCTACGCCCTCGGGAGGAATTTCAGCTATGACCTCTAATTTCGGGGAGGAAATAAATTTGGCCAAGCCTTGTCCGCCGACCTGTCGCACGGAAATGACACGGGCCTCAGAACCAAGCTTGCGCTGAATAACTCGGACGGCTTCGTCCGCAGAGCGAACAATAATACGGTATTTCTTCCCCGCCTTATGCTCGGTTTTTTCTTCAACGGCAGTACTCACGAAATTTGTTCAATAAAGGTTTTAGGCAGCTAACGCAGATTCCCCTTCGGGTTGAAATTGCCTGTTTTCTTCCATGGCTTGGGTAATATCTTCGGGTAAAGACTGCTCCGGCAGAGTGATAGCGCCAAAAGGCTCGATAATCGTTTCGGCAGGTAGTTCTTGATAGGCAATCACTGAAAGCTGAGGATAGGAAGGTTCCATAAATCGACGAAACGCCAACCTTAACTCCGAAGTCGTCACAATTATGGGCGTAAGACCTTGTTCCAACATCTCTTTGATCTTTGGCTCCATTTCACCCACAATTCCCTCGGTCAGTTGGGGATCCATTGAGAGTCCGATATCAAACTGGCTTCTTTTCACGCGAGAAATTAGTATTTGCTCCAGTCTGGGCTCGAAGGTCATGGCAAGAAGCTTGCCAGGTTCCACTTCGTAATCCTTTACGAAGTACATTCCAAGCCTTTTGCGAGCCTGCTCGGACAAATCGTCAGGATTCTTGGTGATACTCGCCATATCGGCAATTGTCTCCAAGATTAGCGTAAGATTCTTAATAGGGACTCTCTCGCGTAATAGATTTTGCAAAGTTCGTTGAATAATCCCTATAGTAACGAGATCCGGAAGCAATTCACTGACCAATGTCGGATTCCGTTCTTTAACTAGATCCACGAGTTGCTGAGTACCCTCTCGTTCGAGGATAAGGTATGCATTCTTCTTCAGAATATCGGATAGATGCGTAACGAGAACAGATGAAGGATCGACCACTGTGCATCCCTCGATTTCAGCATTGCGCCGTTCATCCTCAGGAATCCACAAGGCCTCTATGCCGAACACGGGTTCTACAGTAGGAATTCCGTCTAGCTTGCCAGTCTCTCCTCCTCCCATGTTCATTGCCAGAACTCTTTCGGGCAAAACTGAAGATCGGGCAATTTCCTTGCCTCGCAAAAGCAATCGATACTCGTTCGGTTCAAGCTCAATATTATCACGAACTCCAATAGTAGGCAGCAACATTCCCATCTCCTTGGCAAAATTGGTACGAGCGCCGGTAATCCGCTCCAAAAGGTCCCCACCCTTTTTCTTGTCAGCCAACACTAACAGTCCATATCCCATTTCGAGACCGAAGACCTCTTGCTCAATGGCCGATTCCATCGGAGACTTGGTTGGACCTGATTCGGCATGAGCAACATCTTCTCCGCCAGACAAGCGGGGTTGACCTGATTGAGGTAAGGGAGCACCACCTAAGGAAGCATCCGAGTCGGCAGAAAGCTCCTCTATGTCAGGATTCTCCAGAGCATTCTTTTTTAAGAAATAAGCAGTAGCAAAACAAAGTGAAGCCAAGATAAAGAAGGGCCAGAAAGTGTCCGAAAGAAAAAAGGCGAATGCCATAAGCATAACACCCGCAATGCCTACTGCTCTAGGATGGATGGTAAGCTGTCGGCCTACAAATTCTCCCAAATTTGACTCCTCTGATGAACGAGTGACAAGGATACCTGCAGCGATAGAAACAATTATAGCAGGAATCTGCGAAACTAAGCCGTCTCCGATCGAGAGAATCGTGTAAGTTTGAAGAGCATCTGCAATAGGCATATCTCGCTGAAAAAACCCAATCAATATGCCGCCAATAACATTGACGACAGTAATGAAAATCCCAGCTATGGCATCACCGCGGACAAACTTGCTGGCACCATCCATCGAACCATAAAAGTCGGCATCTTTCTGAATCTTTTCACGCTGTCTCAAAGCATCCGACTCGGTAATGATTCCAGCGTTCAGTTCGGCATCAATGGACATTTGCTTACCAGGCATAGCGTCCAATGTGAAGCGAGCCGTAACTTCAGCGATACGTCCCGTACCCTTGGTGATGACGACAAAATTTATTATTACCAGAATCAAAAAGATAACCGCACCCACCACATAATTCCCTCCAACCACGAAGGTTCCGAATGATTGAATTACGGAACCCGCATCAGCCTCAAGAAGTATCAAACGCGTCGAGGCTACGTTAAGCCCTAGCCGATAAAGAGTTACGGCGAGAAGAAGTGTCGGAAAAACAGAGAACTCAGGGGGGTCCTTAATGTAAATGACCGTGAGCAGAATGAGCAAGGATATGCCGATACTAAAAACAAGTAGAAGACTGAGCAGATCCTTGTGAACAGGGATGACCAATAAAAAGATAGCACCGAACAAACCAAAAACAAATACTAGGTCCGAGCTGCCACCCAAACTAGCAAATTTATCGCGAAGACGTTGAACCAAAGCAGCCATAAGAAGTTAGGCAGATGAACCCGCGATGAGCCGGCGTGCCTTCAAGCGATGAAAATAATAGGAGTGCATCTTGTAAACATGGGCAAGAATACCCGCAACCAAGCTGTAAAATTCACGGGGAATAGGTTCTCCAACCTTGCCGAGAGCATACAAGGCACGAGCCAGTGGTTTGTTTTCAACCACGGGCACCTCGAACTCCGCTGCAATTAATTTTATTCTTCTAGCCAAGAGATTTTCTCCTTTTGCAACGACTACAGGAGCAAGATCCGCGCCTCTTTGGTAGCGAAGAGCTACGGCATAGTGCGTCGGGTTGGTCACCACTACATCAGCAGTCCCCACGTCTTCGAGATTTTGACCGCCAACCAGCTCCATGGCTTTCTTTCGCTGAGCAGACTTCACTTCAGGTGCAACCTCTTTACTTTTCTGCTCTTCCTTCACTTCCTGCTTTGTCATCTTCATTTCCTCTGTGTTTTCTTTTTTCTTAATAAGGAAATTAATAATCGCGATGATTGCTAGCGTCAAAATAAGCAAGGCCAACATGGTAATAAATAACTTTTGAATAAATTCAGGTATATACTGAATGGGTACCGGGGTATAAAAAATGGGATCGCTGATGAATATAAGCATAGTAACCCACACGACCGACCCAATTGCGATAAATTTGAGCAAATCGATAGCCGCAGTCTTTAAAGCTTTAAGACCAAAAATCTTTTTTACACCACTAATGGGGTTCATTTTGTCAAATTTGGGCTCCATCGCCTTTGGAGTAAGACGAAAACCAGTCTGCAATCCTTCTGCTAAAAGAGCAGCAAAGAAACATGCAAGCAGCAGTGGATAGACTATAAACAAAAGAGCTTTATAGGCTCCGACCAAGGTACTGACTGCACCTTCCTGTGTCAGAAATATCTTATGGAGGTTTTCGAAAATGGCACGCGTAAACCCGGCAAGCTCCAAGGCCTTTTCAGAACCAAATGCCATAATATACAAAAAACCAGCAAGAAGAGTAAGCGTCATCCCAATCTCAGGCGCTTTGGCAAATTGTCCTTTAGACCTGGCTTCGGACAATCGTTTCTCCGTTGGCGGTTCAGTCTTTGAACTTTTGTCGACGTCGGACATGGGACAAAGATTAAATCAGAACAAGGTCAGGGTTGTATCAAATCGAGCATAACGTGAGCGGATCTTCGACTGTGGTCCAAAACATAGGAGGTAATGAGCAGGAGAGAGGAGATCAGCAATGTCAGACCACAAGCGATGCGAACGGAAAAACTCGTAATAAAGACATTCATTTTTGGGACAGCCTTACCGAGCACGGCAAATGAAATGTTAATTAGAAAGTTCATTGCAATAAATGGAGCAGCCATAAGTGTGCCCAAAACCCATACCATTGCCGTTTCTCGGACAAAGCCAAGAGTGGGATTTGCTTTTTGAAAGAAAGAGCCAATCGGAAGCACCTCAAAGCTAAGAGTAAAGGCCATCAAGACATCATAATGAATACCCGCTACGAAGAAAACAATCAGACCGAAGTAATAAAGCAAAGTTGTTATTGTAGAATCACTCGAGCCTAATAAAGGATTCACACTATTACTGGCCATTAGCCCGATCTCATATGAGATAAGATGTCCCGTAAGTTCAATGGCGAAGAAGATCATTCGAACAGACATAGCGAGCAGTAGCCCAATACAAACTTCATTCATAGCCAGAAGAATCGCCCCGACGAAATGATGAGCCAGATCGATGTTCGCCGGCACCAAAGGATTCACCAAAATCGCCAAAAGCAAAGCAAAACATAGGCGAAAGCGTTTGGGAATCATTTTTCCTGCGAATAAAGGAATGCCCATAAAGAATGCACCCGTTCGTAAAAAAACGAGAACCCATACGATAATATCGGAGGCCTCGATCGTCATTGGGCCATTGTGGGGAGCATGTTCATCATCGAAATGCAAAACTCCATCATTGTCCGCAAAATGAAATTGGCCGAAACAATAATGGCCAGTGAAACGCAAATCAGTTTGGGAACAAAGGTAAGAGTTTGCTCTTGAATGCTGGTTATTGATTGAATAAGACTTACGGCCAACCCTACAACAGTCGCCGTACCCAAAACAGGAATTGCCAGAAGAAGCCCCGTTTGCAAGAGGTTCCTCATAATATCGACGGCCATTTCCATCGTCATGACTTTGTTCTCCTGTTGCGTTGGCTTATCTTAGCCCACATTGAAACTATTAACGAGTGATTGAATCACCAGATACCAACCATCCACCAAGACAAACAAAAGCAATTTGAATGGCATGGAGATAACAACCGGGGGCATCATCATCATTCCCATGGACATCAAAGATGAAGCCACAATAAAATCCACGATAATGAAGGGGATGAATATGAGAAAACCCATCTGGAAAGCGGTTCTAAGCTCACTAAGGACAAAAGATGGAACGACCACGCTAAGAGGAATTTCTTCTCGCGTCATAGCTCCCTGACGGGATATCTCCAAAAAGAATTGCGCGTCCGCCTGCCGAGTCTGATTCATCATAAAGTCCTTCATGTGAGCAGTGGCGACCAAAAGTGCGTCGCCAGACTTCATTTCTCCCGCCATATATGGCGTCGCGGCATCGTCATAGATTCGATTCCAGATGGGACCCATCACGAAAAAGGTGAGAAAGAGTGCCAAACCAATTATAATCTGACTGGATGGCGCGGCATTAACTCCAATCGCGTTACGAACAAAACCAAGGACGATTACAATCCGGGTAAAACAAGTCATCATCATAATGACAGATGGCCCGAGGGTCAGAATCGTCATGGCGACGACGAGCTGGATGGCGACTCCAAAATCCCCTTCGTCGTTTGAACCTGAAACATCTATCCTCAGCCCGGGGGCACCCGTCCCGGTGGTCTGGGCAAGAGCATCTCCCGAACACAGTATAAGAAACGCAGCCGCTAATAACGGTAAAAGCAAGTAACGCCATCTACGCCTAAAAAGTCTCAATGGTTTCCCCCTCCAGTGTGATCGCTACTTTTCTGAGCACTTCCAAGTGCCTTTTCAAAGTCATCCTCAGCAGCATTCGAATCCTTCAATTGCGAAAGATGGTTGATGGCATTCTGACTCACGCCTAGCAAATGGCGTTCTTTTTCAAATTCAGCCACAACGAGAAACTGCCGATTGCCCAAAGCACATGTATCGGCGAGATGAATTTTCCCTGTAGCATTGACTTTCACTCCAAGCCGCTTTCTTTTGTAAAAATGGTTGAGCAAGAGAGCACCTGACCCTAGAAATGCCAAAAAGGCAATGACCTTGGCCCACAACCACAATAAATCTCCTGCTCCCGTTAGAGGTGGCGGGGGTTCGGGAACTGCCAAAATATCTAAGACCGATGCACTGGTTGCCAAAGGCGACGACGCTGCAAGAAAAGCTAGCATCGCAAATGGCGAAACATTCACGTGGCGGAATCCACAATCTCCGTTATCTTCAAGCCAAAACGATCATTCACTACGACGACTTCGCCGTAAGCGATCAATTTACCGTTAACTAAAAGACCGACAGGATCCTTGGCGTTCTGCTTCAATTGAATTTGTGCCCCTGGGCTCAATTCAACGACCTCTCTCATCGGGAGCTCTGCGGTTCCCAGTTGTACGGTCGCCTTAACTTTAACGTCCATCACGACATCCATTTTCCTGCTATCCATGACTTTTTCCCAATAGGTTATTTGCCTCAATGCAACTCTCGTTCACTTTAAAAGCGACCTGCTCTCCCTCCAATCCGATTTCTCCGACAAAACAAGTTCGATCTTCAATTCTAATTTTAGTTTCGCTAATGAGTCGAGTAGGCATCTCTACCACATCGTCTACACGCAGTGCCATAAGATCCCTCACGGATAACTCGAAAGCATCCCACTCGGCCGATAAAGGAACAAGTATGTCATCGTAAACATCTTGCCATCGAGCGGGTTTGGCCAAGCTCTGCTCCAAGTTTTTGTCCGGGGCGAGCATTCGGGTCATCAGAGGTTCAAGTGTATAATATGGAATGGCGATCCTCATCGGGCCCGTCACATCTCCGAATGAAGCTTCCATATTTAGAATCAACATCATCGCATCGGGAGGAGACGTTTGGAGAAACCGACCGCTGGTCTCATTGCCGATAATGGATGGATGAAGGGTCATCAGATCCTGCCACTGCTTACACCATTCTTCCAAAATAATGACATTGAAATCATCCACCAAGGCTTTTTCTATGTCAGTTAGCCCACGCTCTTCGGGGGTGGTAGAACCACGCCCTCCCAGAACACGATCTACTACCGTCGAGGCAAGGTGTGAGTTCACATCAAGCAGGCAAACCCCGTTTAACTCCTGAATCTTAAAGAGAGTTACGCACGAAGGAACCTTGACCGATTGAGTGAAATTGCTATATAAATCCTCAGACACATCGTCAAGATTGAGGTTGAACTCCGTTCGAAGAAACATCGATAGATGCCCCGCTAAGTAATAAACAAATTGCTCACTCTTGGTCTTGAGCTTGGTTAAGTCGGATTCGGTAAGTACAATAGGGTTGGTAAAATCGTATTTCTTTACCTTGACTTCAGCATCATCTGGAAAACGCTCTCCGTCACAACGAAAGATGGCTTGCCCTTCGCTAGTTCCCTCGATTTCGCTTATATCGAAGCTTTCGTCTTCGAGTGAGGGATCGTCGGACATAAGTCTAAATTGGGTTAGCCAGATTTAAGAGATTAAAAAATCCAATAATTATTGAATTACAAATTGCGTAAAGTAAATCTGCCGAATGAGATCGCTTTCCCCATCACGATATTTTCGCAAAACGCTGGAAAAACCTTTTTTAAGATCAACTCGAACACGCTCTTGAAAACCATCCAGTTGGGCATCTTCGTAAGTGTAGTTTCCAAGTATGGTAAGAGCTTTGTCTCTAATACGGTGTTCATTTTGCTCGAGAATTTTCTCAAAGTCTCCCGCAAGCCCTTCCATCTTAAGCTGAATGTCAATATACCTAGCCTTAACCGGCCCGCCTAGATTAGTTATTAAATCCTTGAGTTCATAGAATTTTTCATCTCCCGATGGTTCGATGTCCAACGGTTGACCACCTTCAGTAATTATCGGTTTCTCAGTCTCCTTAGGTTTGAGTGAGTTTATAATGAAATAGGTAGCTCCCGCAGATATCAAGGGAGCGAGGATGATCGCAAGAAGGACAGGGAGCAAATTGCCGCCGCCACTTTTAGCAGGAGTGTCTTGACTATCTGGAAGTTCGTCGATTTGTGCACACATAACGATACCTTGGTTTGAGATTCGGTTATCGTTTCAAGTTAACGGCTTCCGAGAGAATCATATCAGATGTGGTGACCACACGGGAGCCAGCTTGAAAAGAGCGTTGGTGGGTGATCATGGATGCAAACTCGTTAGTAAGATCCACATTCGAAAGTTCAAGGGCGTATTGTCGAATTTTGCCGTTTGAGCCGATCGTAGGCAAAGGATTATCCAACTTTCCTGCAATGTCTTGCCCCGCCAAACCGTTTGAAAAGTAACCATTACCGACACGGCGGAGATATTGCGGTGCAGAAAAGTTTACGAGTTTAACTTGACCGGCTGCACGAAGAGTGTCTTGGCCTTCCTTATTCACAAGAAGATTGATTTTGCCGTCTTCCTCCACTCGGCGGGCAAGTAAAGTCTCGTCAGCTTGTGCTCCTAGGAGCAATGCACCGTCTTGACCTTGAAGTTGATATCGAAATCTGTCTCGTGTCACTACCACTCCAGCGGCATTTGTTTCATATGAACCAGCTCGAGTGTAAAATAGTTCCCCAGTGGCAGAGTCGGTTACCTCGAAAAAGCCGCCTGCGTTGGGGAGTGCTCCTCCTTCGATGGCCAAGTCAAGATCAAGTCCCGTGACATCTACGGTACCTTGATTGAAGTTTGAGGTTATCGAGCCGACATGAACGCCAGTACCGAACTGCTGCAATTGATTACGAGGGCCACCATCACCATTAGACTCAGCATCTTGAATATGAAGATAAAAATTGTCGGAGTAATTCACACGAGACGCCTTATAGCCGAGAGAATTAACATTCGCAATATTGTTCCCAAGTGTTTGAAGCCCTTGAGTAAGACTCTTTAACGCAGTCACTCCATTATGTAAGGAAGCTATCATATTACCATGTGGATTCGAATTATGAGAATTAGGCTATTTGGAAGCAGATTCCTCGACTAGTTCAACCCTAACTATATTTGCAATGGGATACGACTTACCATCGACAGTTACAGTAATCTGGCCATCATCAGAACGCTCTACAGCATCAGCAACGGCAGAAGTGCGGTCACCGGTATCAGTTTCGATCGTCACCTTGCGGCCAAGATAGGCTTGGGCGGCGACCTCGCTTTGGGATTCGGCAAACTGAGTGAAGCTTTGTGTAAACTTTTGCTGATTCTCCAGCGATGCCACATTCGCCATCTGCGAGATGAACTCCGTATCCTTCATAGGTTCGAGCGGATCTTGGTTGGCAATTTGAGTAGTGAGCAATTGAAGAAAATCCTCCATGCCCATCGTGTTGCTACTGCTGCTTGAAGAATTTGCGGAGAACGCGTCTGCCCGAGGGTTTGCGTCTGCTTTGGGTGTTGTTAATGCTGCTTCAATCATTTGCAAAATCGCTGAATTTTAAAATTAGGTTGAAATTCAAATCAAGCCGCTTTGGAAACGGAATCTCCAAGCTCGTGATAGCTGGATGCCACCAGGCAACCCTCGCAACTAAAACCAAAGGCTGCCAATGAATCGGCGATGGGGCCCGAACCCGAGCGAAGAGATTTGCGTAATTCCTGATCCGAAGTGATGAAAGAAAGCCGAACCTTCTTGCCGGCAAGCTCAACCTTCACGCCAAGTTTACTGCCACCGGGCAAATCCAAAGCAAAACGGGCAACTCGTCGCCCATCCCGTGACAAGACTGCGACTCGTGCCGTAAGAACAGGCAACACAGGACGTAAATTCTCGGGTACGGAGATTTGACCTGATGCAATTTGCCCTATCGGAGAAGAGACCGTACCATTAACCTTTTCGTCAGCGATGCCTTGAAACTCAAATCGGTCGATCACTTTGGTTGTTGATTTGTTGGCAATTGAATCGGACATTGACTTTTGTTGAGCACGTTTCGCGCCATGCCGCCTTCCATCATTCGTATCCCCTTGGTGATCAGGGTGAACATGCTTATCTCCTTTTTCAGAAACACTAGCTTCTTGCATCGGACTCCGTGACTTAACGAGAATGTTCGAGGATAAACTGTCTGCTGGGCGAACCGTGGCGAGCCCACGATTGATCTGTGTCTGCAGTCTAGCTGGATGAATCTTCGGTTTCGGAAGTTTAGATAAAAGTTTTGAGTCTCCGCGGTGAATGTTGGCTGATTTTTGCTTGGGAGAATTAAAAACTTTGTCGTTAGATGTAGCTGACGCCTGCTTCGCTGTTCCACGAGCGCTGTGCAAAGTTTGCTTAAGATTGGTGACTTCCGGATCGGTGCCCCCGCCACTCTTCCCTTGCTGATTCCCTCCGGATTGCCTTTGCCGACTAGAAGTAGGTCCACGACCTCTCATTGCTTCTGCATCTCCGGGCAACCAAAAACTACCGAATGATCCTACAGTGGAGCTTTGCGAGGCAGGTGGCAACACCGGTGCTGATGAAGCCGAGTTCGCGGCGATGCTTGAAGGAGAAACTTGCACAACAGGAACCCGATCAATTTGCACCAGTCCCCAAACCCGTGGGGGCAAGAGTGCGATCCCGCATGGTCAATGCATTGGCCAACTGTATAAGATCATCATCGTCGCTATTGTGCATGAAGGCAACCATAGGAGCTTTTTCTTCGGCTTTCATCAATTCAAAGATCGTCAACGCTTCCTCGAACTTACCGTTCAGATTCCATTGTTGCAATTCCTTGGTCGCCACTTCTGGCCCCATTTCAATCCAACGCTTCGCCGCGTCCTTGGCGATTTTCAAGCCTTCCCCATCTAGCTCCGTATTTTGCTGATCACGAAAACTTTTCATTTCGCTCATCAAGTTCGATCTCAGATCTTCAAGTTCTTTTTTCTGCTTTCCTAGTTCTTGAAAATCAAGAGCTATGGCTGATTCACGAGCGTCTTGCTCTCGTTGACGCTCAAGTAATTCCTCCTTAAGGGCATTCAACTCTTTCGAGAGTTGATTCATAGAGTGAGTTTCCTGTGGCGAATAGCTAGTGTCGTCCGCATCGAACTCCACACTGGTGAATTCGGCCTTGATTTCAGGCTTTTCCTTGAAAAGCGCATCCTTGTTCATCAACACAAGAGCACCCGATCCGACGAACGACAAAAGGACGGCTACGGCGATAATTATTGCTGGCGGTACATTCATAGGTTGTATCAGGTTGTAGGTTTGAGACCGTATCTAGCTGTGATCACATCTTCCAGTTCGCGTTCCTCTTTTTTTAATTCAAACTGAAAATGGTCTTCCTGTCTGCGTTCTTTGAGGTTTGTTAAGCTTTTCTCTTCTCCATCCGCCTTAACATAGGACGTTCGGGCCTTTTCCTCAACTCCCTTGGCACGCTTAAGTTTGTTTCTCTGTCTTAGCAGGTGCTCTTTTGCAAGATTCACAGCTTGCTGAAAGTTGGCTTGTTCTGCACCCGTAAAGCTCTCTCTTCTACAGGCAGCAACTGCCTCACGCAATTCATCCAGACGACTTTTGCAATCGGTAAGCCTTTTCTCATTCAGCTCGCGCTGGCGAATTGCATTCGCATAAGTGGATAGTGCTTCCTCGCGAGCCATTTCTCGAAGGTTGAGCAAGGTTTGCAACCGGAAATGAAAAGCTCTCACGAGAATATTGCCGAAAGGCTTTTAAAGGCTTCCTCGCGAGTTTGGAGATCATCATAGCGTTGCTTCAGAAAGTTTTCCACTCCGGGATATTTCTCGATGGCAAGATCGATGCGAGGATTTGAGTTCTTCACATAGGCTCCAACATTGATGAGGTCTTCATTGTGGCGGTAAAGAGCAAGCAAATCGCGAGCCTCGGAGATAAGGGACATTTCTTCCTCTGTGCAAACTGCTCGATCCAAGCGACTGACACTGCGCAAAACATCTACGGCAGGGAAATGATTGGCGTTAGCGAGCTTGCGACTAAGGACTATATGACCGTCCAAAAAACCGCGAACTGCGTCAGCAACAGGCTCATTCATATCATCACCTTCCACCAGTACGGTATAGATTGCTGTAATGGCACCTGCATCACTCATTCCCGTTCGTTCCAAGAGCCTCGGCAAAATGGAAAAGACAGAAGGGACATATCCACGAGAGGCGGGAGGTTCGCCTACCGCCAAACCAATTTCTCGCTGAGCCATTGCAAAACGAGTCACGGAATCCATCAATAGAAGAACATTCGAACCCTCGTCCCTAAAACCTTCCGCTATGGCAGTCGCAAGAATGGAAGCTCTGATACGCATGGGGGCGGGTTGATCCGAAGTGGAAATCACGATAACGGATTTAGCCAAGCCCTCAGGTCCCAAATCGTTCTCTACGAATTCTCTAAGCTCACGGCCACGTTCTCCGACCAAAGAAATCACATTTACGTCTGCCTCCGACCCGCGAGCAACCATGCCAAGCAAGATTGATTTACCCACACCGGAACCTGCGAAAATACCGATCCTTTGCCCACGGCCGAGAGGAACAAAAGAATCTATCGCCTTAATTCCCGTACCAAAAGGCTGCCGAATCAAAGCACGAGAAAGAGGATTCGGCGGTTCGGCGAAGAATCCTTCACGAGATGTGGCTCGCAAAGGCCCCTTGCCGTCAAGTGGACGCCCCATACCGTCGATTACTCGCCCCAACAAAGCCGAACCGCAAGGAACCTCGTTGCTGTTCGGTTTCGCCGTCACTTGACAACCTGGGTGAATGCGATGAACGCTTTCCAAAGCCATGAGCAGAACCATATTGTCTCGAAAACCAACAACCTCGGCCTCCGTACGCTCATCGTGGCGCGATGAGGTAATGGCACAGGTTTGACCAATGCTTACC
>Ga0209362_1001029_pt1 | contig 23009 bp, 24 predicted proteins | sample SaaInlV_165m_DNA_FD_184680 | JGI IMG/M metagenome (GOLD analysis project Ga0209362, IMG submission 184680) | Marine microbial communities from expanding oxygen minimum zones in the Saanich Inlet - Saanich Inlet SI037_S3LV_110m_DNA (SPAdes)... | ecosystem: Environmental > Aquatic > Marine >...
GCCAATGCATAAAAAAACCGTGTCCCTTCTTGTCGATTAATCACAATACCACGGTCGAACATTACTTTTAAATGTTGACTTACAATAGGTTGTAGCATTTCTAATTCTCTATGAATTTGACCCACAGTTTTTTCGCCATCGTCCAAATATTCTACAATTTTGATACGGTCAGGATGCCCAAGTGTCTTTAATACACGTGCTGCATTTTGAATAAATTCCGGTGATATCTTTGTTTGATTGCTTACCATAAGGTAGAGAATATAGTGTTTTTACTATATAAAACAAATACTATGTTTAACCCTAAAGTTTTATCGAAATTCCCACATGCTTAAAACAAACGCATTCATACTTATCGGTGGAGAAAGCAAACGGTTTGGATCTCCAAAATGGAAAGCGATTATTGATGGAATTAAACTTATTGATCGGACGTGGAATCTCTGTGATATTTTCGAAAATCGATTTGTAGTTGGGAAAGAAAAACCCAATGCAATTTCCTATCCATTTATTGAGGATGAGTTGGATATTCAGTCACCAATTAATGGAATTTATTCTGCTTTAAACCATTCAAAATCTGACTGGAATTTTATAATATCTTGCGATTTACCACTCATGAAAAATGAGATTATCCAATCAATATGGATAACTGGGAATCATAAGACGGATGCTCTGGTGCCAATAGTAAAAAATCAATTTCAACCGACATGCGCTTTTTATCACAAGAGAATTTTAAAACTAATTCTACAACAAATTAAAACAGATGATTTAAGTCTTCATGGTTTATTAAATTCTATCAACACGGAAACGGTCAATTTGGATCTTAATGAGAAAGAATTCACCAATATGAATACAGCGGCAGATTATGACGGGCTACTTAGGAAAGACAAAACCCAATAATTATGGTAAAATTTACGAAAACAATAAAAGTGAAGTCCAGCACAAATCAGATCTGGAAAATATTCGCACATGGATTTAACGATGCTCACAAATGGATGGCTTCAGTTTCTCATTCCTATGCTCAGACTAATGGTGAGTCATTTGAAGGTGCAGAATTTGAACAAGTTTATTTCAATAATAATAATATGTAAATTAAGTTTTTAATTATTATATTTTGCTCCCCCTTTTTTAGAGGAAATTGATTTATTTGAGTGAAGTATTATTTGTAGTACCCTCTTGAGTGCCTAACACCTGTTAGGATGTAGTCTTTTCAACTGAGGGTTAGGGGGAAAAACAAAGTTAATAACTCAAATAACAAAAGGTAAAAAAATGAGTGAAATTAAAACAGGAACCGTAAAGTGGTTCAACGATGCTAAAGGATTTGGATTTATTACTCCTGAAGATGGTGGAAAAGATCTTTTCGTTCACATGAGCAATATTGTCATGGAAGGCTTCAAAACATTGAAAGATGGACAAGAAGTTGATTATGAAGATGGGACTAGCGAAAAAGGTCCTATCGCAATTAATGTAACACCAAAGTAGTCTTTCAGACTCTTGGGAGAAAAATTATTTCTCCCTGATATTTTTAAAATATCTTAAATAGCCTCCTGAATTCAGGGGGCTATTTTTTTATCTATCCAACTTATCAATCCGTTTTTGATGCCGTCCCCCTTCAAAGGGTTCTTTCAGCCACATTTCAATTACATCGTAAATCTCATGTTCTGACATAAAGCGCGCGCCCAAAGATAAAATATTGGCATTATTATGTTCTCTAGAGAGTTTCAAAATTTCTTTCGGCCCATTATAAAAAAGCTGATTTAGTCGCATTAGTTTCTAAATTAAGAAATAATACTCATTCGCCATTTGCATTTTATCATAAAAGAATATTCGGTGAATTGGATTTTAGAATTAAAAATTAGCACTATAGTTTGATGGGGTTTCTCGACGGAATTCAAAGCACATTTATTAAATTTAAAAACTCAAATAATACGTTTTTTAATATGAATAATCAGGCAGAATTTGAACAAGTATATTTCAATAATAATAATATGTAAATTAAGTTTTTAATTATTATATTTTGCGCCCCCTTTTTTAGAGGAAATTGATTTATTTGAGTGAAGTATTATTTGTAGTACCCTCTTGAGTGCCTAACACCTGTTAGGATGTAGTCTTTTCAACTGAGGGTTAGGGGGAAAAACAAAGTTAATAACTCAAATAACAAAAGGTAAAAAAATGAGTGAAATTAAAACAGGAACCGTAAAGTGGTTCAACGATGCTAAAGGATTTGGATTTATTACTCCTGAAGATGGTGGAAAAGATCTTTTCGTTCACATGAGCAATATTGTCATGGAAGGCTTCAAAACATTGAAAGATGGACAAGAAGTTGATTATGAAGATGGGACTAGCGAAAAAGGTCCTATCGCAATTAATGTAACACCAAAGTAGTCTTTCAGACTCTTGGGAGAAAAATTATTTCTCCCTGATATTTTTAAAATATCTTAAATAGCCTCCTGAATTCAGGGGGCTATTTTTTTATCTATCCAACTTATCAATCCGTTTTTGATGCCGTCCCCCTTCAAAGGGTTCTTTCAGCCACATTTCAATTACATCGTAAATCTCATGTTCTGACATAAAGCGCGCGCCCAAAGATAAAATATTGGCATTATTATGTTCTCTAGAGAGTTTCAAAATTTCTTTCGGTCCATTATAAAAAACGGCCGCGCGAACGCCTTTTATTCTATTAGCAGCCATGGCTTCACCTTGTCCCGAACCACCTAAAATAATGCCGCGACTTCCTACGTCCATTGCTACTGCTTTAGCACAAGGAAATATAAAATCGGGATAATCGTCCAAAGCATCATATTCGTGAGCCCCGTGATCGGTTACGTCATGACCTTTTTCGATCAAATAAACACTGATCACATTTTTGAGTTCAAGTCCCGCATGGTCTGTTGCGATATGTATTTTCATAATTTTTTTGCCACGAAGTTCCCGAAGACACACTAAGATTTTTTCCTTAATGTGATTTGGTTCCCTTGGTGACTATAATAACCTTGTTAAATGATCTCGAATTTTTTGTTCAACTTGATCAGCAGTGAAACCAAATTCCTCTGCCAAATCTTTTCCTGGTGCGGATGCGCCAAAATGGTCTATCCCAATGGCTAACCCATTTTGGCCGATGTATTTATCCCATCCCATGGTGATGCCTGCTTCCAAGGATACTTTCATTGCACCACGACTTGGGATAAGTGAATTTTTATATTCATCAGATTGCTGTTCAAAAATCTCCCAACATGGCATACTCACCACTCGGATATTTTTATCCGACATTGCTGCGGCGACTTCCATAGCCAATCCAACTTCTGATCCAGTGGCTAAGAAAACCAATTCTGGATTTTCACAGTCCAAAACGTAATAAGCACCTTTGGATACACCTTCAATAGTTTCGTTCATAGTTTGATTCAACACTTTCACACCTTGACGCGTAAGTAACAATGCGCTCGGTGTTTCTTTTTGATCCATTGCCATTCGAAAACAGGCAGCTGTTTCTTTGGCGTCTCCAGGTCTGAAAACATTAAAATTTGGAATAGTCCGTAACGCCATGGCATGTTCGATGGGTTGATGTGTGGGGCCATCTTCACCCACCCAAAAAGAATCATGGGTGAATTCATGTATCACTCGACATTGTTGAATGGCTGCCAATCTAAGCGCCGGCCGTTCATAATCCGCAAATACCAAAAATGTTCCGCCAAATGGAACCACGCCACCATGGAGTGCCATTCCATTCATGGCAGCTGCCATTGGGAATTCCCGTACGCCAAATGCTATATTGCGACCAGATCGATTTTCTCGTGTGAAGTCACCATAAGTTTTGGCAAAATTCCCCGTATAATTTGATGGTTCTAAATCTGCAGAACCACCAATAATGGACGGTACTTGTTCAGCAAATTTATCTAAGGTTGTGCCGAATGCTTTTCGTGTGGCAATAGATAATCCTGTTTCAAATTCCGGGAATTCAATATTACCAATATTGTCCGCAATTGTGGCATCCCATAATGATTTGAATTCGGTATCTTTACAAGCACTTGAAACTGCATCGTTCCATTCACTTGCATTTTTTATCAAAGATTCAAAACGAGATTGGAAATGATTTAAGACTTCTTCCGGTAAATAAAATGATTCGTTGGGGAGTCCCAATTTTTCTTTAGTGGCATCAATCTCATCTTGCGGAAGTGGCGCACCGTGAGTCTCATGATCACCCTCCATGTTGGCTGAGCCCTGAGCCATGATGGTTGTGCCAATGATTAAACTAGGGCGATCAACGACTTGGGCCTTTTCTATAGCCTCTCGAATCTGTTCATGATTATGGCCATCAATTTCCTGAACGTCCCAACCAAAGCCATCAAAAACTTGTGCATAATTAGTGGAATCAGATCTTTCCACTTTTCCTGAGATTTGCGCATTATTAGAATCATAAAAAACGATTAGTCGAGACAAACCCCAATGTCCCGCCATAGAGCCGGCACCCAAAGTAATCGGTTCTTGGAAGTCGCCATCACCTGCGACCACATAAGTAAAATGGTTCACAATTTCACCCAATCGCGCCCTCAACATAGATTCAGCCGTTGCCATACCAACCGCCATGCCAAAACCTTGGCCCAATGGACCTGTAGTTGCGTCTACGCCATGAATTTCAACTTCAGGATGGCCCGGAGTACGGCTGTGAAGTTGGCGAAATTCTTTCATATCATCCACCTTCAACCATCCAATCTGGGTCAGCATGGCATAAATCAAAGCGGATTCATGTCCCGCAGAAAGAACGAAACGATCCCTGTTGAACCAATCAGGATTATTGGGATCAAAATTCAAATATTCAGTAAAAAGGATTTGGGTAAAATCCGCCGATGACATGGGGCCGCCGCTGTGACCAGAGTTGGCTTTACGAACGGAGTCCATGATTAAGCCTTTAGTCACCGCCACTGCAAATTGGTTTTTCTCTTCGGAAGTCCATTCTGAAAAATTTTCTATATTTTGATATTTGCTCATAAATTATTTTGATAAGTTGTAAAAGTCTATTATTGTTTGAATTGGATTATCTGCTTTAAAAACTTCCGAACCGGCAACCAAAACATCTGCACCGGCATTCATAATTTCTTTTGCGTTATGAAGTTTAATCCCGCCATCAACTTGAATAAGAACCCGATCTAAACAATTCTCATTTAAATATTTTTTCAATTCTAAAATTCGATCATTAGATTTTGGAATAAACCCTTGCCCTCCAAACCCAGGTTCCACACTCATAACTAAGACTAAATCCACTTTTTCCAAGAATGGTAAAATATCTGATAAGGGTGTTTTAGGTTTTAATGAAATACCAACTTTACATCCACAAGATTTGATCAAATCAATAATGCTGTTTGGATCATCCGTAGCTTCAATGTGAAAGGTAATACTGTCTGCACCTGCTTTTGCAAATGGCTCCACCAATGTTTCAGGATTAATCACCATCATGTGCACATCAATGAATTTTCGAGTTTTTGGTCGAAGTGATTTTACAACGAGAGGCCCAATCGTAAGGTTGGGAACAAATTGATTATCCATCACATCCACATGAATCCAATCAGCGCCACCGGATTTACAAATATGAAGCGCTGATTGCAAATCAGAAAAGTCAGCTGATAAAATCGATGGAGCTAATTTGAAATTATTGGACATTTTAATGGAGGGAACTTATAAAAAAGATTTAGGTTTAGGTTTACGAATTAGCCTGTCTTTCCTAAAGTTTTGCTGAAAAAATATTCGATTAAGTTCTCCCCTTAACAAAAGAGATCTTAGATGAAATCAGGGATTTGGATAAATAAATTCTATCGATTCGGTTAAATCTGTATGAAGGCTTTTACTCACCGGACAGGTATGGGCGGCTCGCTCCAGTTTTGCTTGATCTTTATCTGTAATTGGATGGACAAAATTTATTTTGAGTCGAATTTCACCAATTCGCCGCGGATTAGATGCCATAATTTTTTCCACTTCGGCTGTTGCTCCTTCCATATCAATACCGTCTCGTTTTGCAACAATTCCCATGATGGTCAGCATACATGATGCCAAAGCGGTTGCAAGGAGATCTGTGGGAGAAAAGGCTTCACCTTTACCCTCGTTATCAACCGGCGCATCGGTGATGATGGTTTCGCCGGATTGTAAATGAGATGCTTCTGTTCTTAAATCACCTTTGTAAACTACCTTTGATATCATCTTGTAACTTCTCGAAAAACACGTTTAAAATTCCCGCCTAAAATCTTTTTTACATCAATCTCTGAATAACCACGATCAATTAATTTTTCTGTAATAATTGGCATTTTTGAAATATCTTCAATTCCATTAGGCAAAATTTCTACACCATCCCAATCGGCACCGATACCCACATGATCCACACCAATGAGTTTGGCAATATAGTCAATGTGGTCAATCACAGCATTCACACTTGGAACTATCTTTGCCAAATTTGGCTCCAATAATTCATTTTCTTTATACCAATACAGATCTGAGTCTGGGTCGTAAAGTTTTGCTAATGAATCCAATTCAAATTTGAATTGTGTTTTAACTTTATCATATTTTTTCGAATAGGTGGAATCGATGTATCCCGGATAGAAATTCACAAAAACAACTCCGCCATTTTTTTTCATTGCAAAAAGTTGCTCATCCTTCAAATTCCGAAAATGGGGACATATATTATAAACGGAAGAATGTGATGCAATAATGGGGTTTTTAGTGGTCTCGATAATATCCCAAAATGTTTTTTCCCCAGCATGGGATACATCCACCATAACGCCTAAGTCATTACAACGTTTTATAACATTTTTTCCAAAATCGGTTAATCCGATAAATGTGAGTGAATCACTTTTTTCCGTTTCGTCTTTTGCTGACGTTGCCCAATCTGTAGAATTATTCCACGTGATACCCAGATAACGCATGCCGCGGTCATACAATGCATCTAATTTTGCAATATCATTTTCGATACTGTGTCCGCCCTCCACACCAATCATGCACGATAAAATTCCCTTTTGATCATTGTAAACCAAATCCTGATAATTAAATGTTATTGCCCATTGATCTGGAATCCGGGAACAAAGATATTCCAATTGCGAGATCATTTGATTGGCACGATTGTAATGTTCGCCATCTTCAAATTCTGTAGGAGAAACCCAAATCGAAAAGATCTGACAATCCATTCCTCCTTTATTGAATTTTGGTAAATCAGAATGACTTTCGGGGAGATCCGTTAATATATCTCGTCCTGTTAACGACCGAAGTAAAACATCATTATGTGTATCCACTACAAAAGCTTCATCATGAATTTTTGCAACATCTTTCTGGCATGAAACAAATAGGGTTATGAGTAAGATCATTGAAAAAGAATTATGCTTTAAATGATTTAGTAAATGGTAAAGTATTTTCATGAAATGGGTTGAAGTTGTTCCAAAATATTTGTGTGTAATTCAGATTCTAAGATTTCACCAGAGATGAATGAAGTCATTAAATTAAATTGGATTTTCCCACGGTTATAAACATCTGCATAAGGGATTTGATGAAAAGAAACCATAGAATATCTTGGAATAAATCTATCTGGAAATTTTTGTTCTAACTCAAATTCTAATTGCCGGCGTTTTTTATAATCAGGATCATTCACTGTATCCCGCATTTCAATATAATTTTCAATAGCCATATCAGCAATGGCGTGGCCATTGGCCACATGGAATGAAGAGAATTCTGTAAAGATTTCATTCCAAGCGCCCGAATGTTTTCCAATAAAATTATTTAAAACAGAACAATCCTGGAACGATGCATTCATCCCTTGTCCATAAAAAGGAACAATTGCATGTGCAGCATCACCAAGGAGCACTGCTTTGTCTTCAAAATGCCAAGGCTTACAATAAACAGTTGCCAGAATTCCAGTAGGGTTATTTTGAAAATCATCCACAAGGGTAGGCATGAGATCTATCGCATCAGGGAATTGGCTTTGAAACAATCCAAGAATATCATTTTCATTTTTAACAGTTTCAAAACTTGTAGTGCCAGTCATGGGGAAAAATAAAGTGCAGGTGAAAGATCGATCCATATTCGGCAACGCAATCAGCATAAACTCTCCACGGGGCCAAATGTGGAGAGCATTTGTTTCAATCCTGAAATCACCAGTATCTGATGGTGGAATCGTTAATTCTTTATAACCATGGCCCAGCGGATTTTTGACATATTCAGCATTGGACTTTTTTAGGATAGCGTTTCGTAAGGCGGAAGATGAACCATCACATCCAATCACTTTATTAAATAAAACTTTTTTGTCCCCAAATCCCAATTCATTAGTATCCAAATCCACTGAATCTAATTGATGATTGAAATGAATTTTGACCAATCCCGTTTCTTCCGCTAGGGTCATGAGATCCATATTTAATTGAGCTCTTGAGACAGAATAGATGACTTCATTTTCAGTTTGTCCATAGGGCTGGAGATGGGTTGCTCTGTCCAAATCGTGAATCATTCTACCTTTCATGGGAAGGGTGATCGGCTCAATTTTATCGTATATCCCCACTTCCTTTAATGCGTTGATTCCTCGGACCGACAAAGCCAAATTTATGGATCGTCCTGCTGAAAGGTCAACTTTACGCATATCGGGACGACGCTCATAAATATCCACAGAATAGCCCCGGTTCGCTAAATAAGTCGCCATCAGTGGGCCGGCTAATCCTGCTCCAATTAAGGTAATTTTTTCTTTATTCAATGGTATTAATCGCAAAAGCTTAAAGCCGCAAAGTCTATGTTAAAATAAATTAAGTCTATGTTAAAATAAATTATATTTACTTTGCAACTTGATGTCATTGCATTAAAACGATTTTTTCAAAATTTGGATGAACTGATACACTTCAGCAAATGTATTAAATAATGGATGGGGCGCAATACGAATGACATCGGGTTCGCGCCAATCACAGACTACACCATTTTTAGATAGAGACTCAAAAATAATTTTTCCATTTGGCACAACTAGAGACAACTGGCATCCTCTTTCTTTCGGAGTTATTACAGAAATGTTCGGCAAATTTTCTTCAATTAGATATTCAAGAAACCTTGTGAGATTTTCTCCTTTTTCTCGAATGGCAAACATCCCAACTTCATCAAAAATTTCCATGGAAGCTAAAAGGGGGGCCATTCCCATTACGGGAGAATTACTGATTTGCCAACCTTCTGCAGTTTGGATCGGATCGAAATCCGGCCCCATTTCAAATCTGGTTTGTTTATTTTGGCCCCACCAACCCACCAATCTTTGTCCATCCCAATCATGATGTTTTTCATGAATATAAATCCCTGAAGGTGCGCCTGGGCCTGCACATAAATATTTATAGGTGCACCAAGATGCAAAATCCACATCCCAATCATGGAGATCCAAAACGAGATTCCCGGCAGCATGAGCTAAATCAAATCCTACAATAGCCCCAACTTTATGTCCCGCTTCTGTAATCGCTTTCATATCAAATGCTTGCCCTGTATAATAGTTAACACCGCCCATCATGACGGTTGCTAACTCTTCACCCGTATTTGAAATAGTCATTAAAATATCTTCTGTTCGAAGTGTTGTTTCACCAAGTCTTGGGGCGAGTTCAATCAAACAATCTTCTGGGTTATATCCATTCAGTTTGATTTGGGATTCAACTGCATATTGATCTGAGGGAAATGCACCTTTTTCAATCATGATTTTATTTCGTTTTCCCTTTGGCTGGTAGAAAGAAATGAGTAAAAAATGGAGATTCACAGTGAGAGCATTCATGACTACAACTTCCCATGGCTTTGCTGCAACGAGACGTGATGATGATTCAGCTAATCTTTCATGATATTTTTCCCAACGACCGTGCTGCCCTAATACACCATCTTTTTCCCAAACCATTAATTCTTTTTCTACGAAGGCTCTTACCGATTTCGGTTGAAGCCCCAAAGAATTGCCGCAAAAATACAGAAGATCTTCGTCGTATTTATTTTTTGGAATATGAAATTTAGCGCGATAGGATTTTAAAGAATCATTATGATCCATTAAATCTGCAAATGATTGGGAATTTTCGTAATTCATTTAAAATAATCGTGGGGAAGTCCCAACCAATCCAATGCATTTTGAAAGAGCATTTTTTCTTTTGTTTCATTTGAATAATTTGCAGATTCGATAAGTTTCCCCGGTTCCAATTCACCCAGTGGAAATGGATAATCTGTACCAAGAGCTATCTTATTCTCGCCTACTTTCTTGATTAGAAAATCCAGCATATCAGAATCATGAACCAATGAATCCACCCAAAATTTTCCAAGATAATTCAATGGATCAACTTTATTATCTACTGCACAAAGATCCGGGCGGACATCAAATCCATGCTGAACACGACCGACCGTCGCAGGGAAACATCCACCACCATGAGCGAAAGCAACACGAAGATTTGGGAGCTTTTCAAACACACCGGCAAAGATCATAGAACAAATGGCACGACTCGTTTCTGCCGGCATACCCACCAGCCATGGAAGCCAATATTTCTCCATTTCATTTTTTCCCATAATATCCCATGGATGAACAAAGAATGCAGCACCGAGATCTACAGCCGCTTCGAAAATAGGTGCAGCACCGAGATCTACAGCCGCTTCGAAAATAGGAAAAATTGATTCATCACTTAAATTTTTACCATTGATATTAGATCCAATTTGAACACCCAATAAATTCAAATCATTCATACATCGTTCTAGTTCACGAATAGCAATTTCTGAGTCTTGCATTGGGATGGTTCCTAATCCTAAAAAACGATTTGGGAATTGATCTACAATCTTAGAAATATGATCATTTGTAAATTTAGAAAGCAATAGAGCATCTTTGGGTTTTGCCCAATAACTGAACATGATGGGAACTGTGGATAGTACCTGTACATCAACACCATGATTATCACAATCATTCATTCGAATATTTGGATTCCAGCAATTAGAATCGACTGATCGAAAAAACTCATCATCATTGAGCATTCTCGCCATTTTTGGTTCAATATGTTCGAGCGATACCCAACCGCCATATCCTGACTCTTTTTTCATGTTTGGCCAATTCTCTGGCAGAATGTGTGTGTGAATATCTATTTTCATTTTTTTAAATGTTCCTGTTGAAATGTGTTCAATTGTTCAAGATATAAACACATGAGCACATGAGCATATTGACACTTTATCAAGGTTTTTGCTGGGTTACGTTACAGCTTTTACACGTCCGTGCATCTATATTTTCCCAATATGCATCAAATAAAGGTGGGAGTTGTGTTACAATATTTTCTAATTCTAAGGTGACTTCATTTAACATTTTATCACAAGAATCACAATACCATTGGAATGCATCGAGTACACCTTCATCCCGTTTATATTCCACCACAAGACCAATCGTATTTTCAAATCTCTGTGGAGAATGAGGAACATTTTTCGGGAGTAAAAAAATATCACCTTCTTTGATGGGAACGTCAACTCTTTTACCATTTTCCATAATTTTTAGTAACATATCTCCTTCTAATTGATAAAAGAATTCTTCCACGGGATCCACATGGTAATCTTTCCTAGAATTCGGTCCGCCAACCACCATAATCATAAAATCACCATTTTCATAAACAACTTTATTTCCAACAGGTGGTTTTAAAAGATGACGATGTTCTTTTATCCAACTTTTAAAATTTAAGGGAGGTGTTACTCGCATTTGGTGCCCCTAATCAATGGTCGCGATACACTTGAGTTCAATGGCAATGGGCGTCGGTAACGATGTGATTTCAACGGTGGTTCGGCACGGTTGATTATCCTTGAAATACTCGGTATAAATTTGATTGTAAGTATCAAAATCGCGTTGCATGTTTGTTAGAAAAACAGTCACATCTACAAGATTTCCCCATCGGCTTCCAGATTCTTCTAAAATGATTTTCACATTATTAAAAACAGAATGACATTGAGTTTCTATGTCATGTCCCACCACATTCCCCTGGCCATCCATCATAACTCCGGGAATTACTTTTGTACCTGGTTTTCTTGGACCAACACCTGATAAAAATAACAAATTCCCTACGCGTCTTGCATGGGGATACATCCCAACCGGTTCCGGCGCTTTATCCGTTTGAATTTTTTCACTCATTGATTTGATTCCCTAATTTTTTTCAATTCTTCCCAAGTATTTTCAGTGGATGCTAACCGTTCCACCACACCATTATTTAGAATCGATATTTCAAAAATTTCATCTACATCATTTACACTGACTCTCGTATACCAAATATTATCTGGATAAATTACGACAGTAGCCCCCAATTCGCAGGCATCGAGACAACCGCTTTTATTAGCGCGAACTTTTCCCTTTAGACCATGTTTAGAAATAAGTTGAACAAATTTTAAGCGAATATCCTTTCCTCCACACCTCACGCAATCCCCTTTTGGATTATTTTCATTTCTTTCATTTATACAAATGAAAATGTGTTTGCTATATTTTGGTGTCATGCTAATGTACAAATATTTTTAGGTTCTGTAAAAAACCGAAGAGCTTCATCGCCACCTTCCCTTCCCAATCCGGATTGTTTCATTCCGCCGAAAGGTGTTCTTAAATCTCGCACTAACCAACAATTTACCCAAATTACACCTGCATCAATTAGGGCTGAAACTCGATTCGCTTTTTCATTATCTTCCGTCCAGATTGTCGCCGATAAACCATACTCTGTTTCGTTGGCCAATTGAATTGCATCTTTTTCAGATTTAAAGGATTGTAATGTTACCAAGGGACCAAAAATTTCTTCCTGATTGGTTCGACAAGAATTATTCAATCCTTCGATAATTGTTGGTTCAATAAACCAGCCATTTCCACATCTACCATTTAATTTTTTGGCGTTACCGCCAAGTAATATTTTACCACCTTCTTGTTTAGCGATTTCAATATAATCTATTACATTATCAAAATGCCCTTTTGAAGATAAAGCTCCGAATTGAGTTTCAATTTCAGATGGATCACCCATTCTTAAATCTGAAACTCGTTGAATAAAATTGGTTTTGAATTTTTTATAAATGGATTCTTCAACCAGAATCCGAGAACTACATAAACAGATTTGTCCCTGATTAGAAAAAGATGATCGTACGACTGTCTTCATCATTTTATCAAAATCACAATCAGAAAAAATAATAGATGGATTTTTCCCACCCATTTCCAAAGAAAGTTTTTTAAAGGATGATGCTGTTTTTTTGGCAATCAATTTCCCCGTGGTAGTTCCACCCGTGAAGGAAATTGCCTTTATTTTAGAATGATTCACCAAGGCATCACCGGCGATGCTCCCTTGTCCATGAATTATATTGAGCACGCCTGGCGGCAATCCAGCATCCTGACAAATTTCACCTAATTTGAAAGCAGTGAAAGGTGTGATTTCTGATGGTTTCGCTACAACAGTATTTCCTGCTATCAACGCCGGAGCAATCTTCCAAGAAAATAAATACAGGGGAAGATTCCATGGCGAAATACACCCAATAACTCCCAATGCAGATCGAATAATTTTATTATGGGATTGATTATTATTTAATTCAAATTCAAAATTGAATTCTTGTCCATATTCTGCGAAGAACCGGAAATTTGAAACGGCACGAGGAATATCCACTGATTTTGCTAATGAAATTGGCTTACCTGTATCTCTTGATTCATATTCTGCGAATTCATCCAGACGAGATTCAAGTCCTTCAGCGATTTTATTTAAATAATCAGCTCTTTCTTTCACAGATAAACTTGACCAATTCCCAAATGCATTTTGGGCTGATTCGTATGCATTTTCAATATCGGCAGAATTTGAATCGGCAACTTGTGCATAAGTTTGTCCAGTTGCTGGCTCAAAAATTTCCAAATACTGATTAGAGTTTGGTGCCACGAATTTGCCGTTGATAAAATTATAGAGTTTTTCCACTACTCAAATTCCAGTTTAATATCGACTGGTGATGCTTGTACCGTAATGGCACTCATGGAAACTCCATCAATTCCCGTCCAGGCATACGACTCTAATGACTCATAGTTTATTCCACCACTTGCTTCCACAAAAATAGACTCTCCGTCCGGTGAATTTCGAATAATGGACACAGCTTTTTTCGCCATTTCAGGACTCATATTATCTAAGAGGAATCCATCTATATCCATGGCTAATCCTTCTTGAAGTTGGTCCAATGTATCCACTTCCAGTTCGATAGGTAAATTTTTACGATTTTTTTCTCTGGATTGATCGATGGCTGCTTTCACACTTCCAGCGGCTTGAATATGGTTATCTTTAATCAGGATGGCTGAAGAGAGGTCCAAACGATGATTCCAACCGCCCCCAGTAGATACAGCATATTTTTCAAATTTCCGAAGTCCCGGTGTGGTTTTCCTCGTATCCATAACTTTAAAATTATCTGGCAAATCCAATTCACAATATTTTTGGGTTTCTGTACTGATTCCACAAAGCCGTTGGATCAAATTTAAAGTAACACGTTCAAACGTTAAAATGTGTCCTGCCGGACCCATAATTTTTGCAAGACTTTGTCCAGTGTTTACCAAATCTCCATCATGAGTTTTGCTTTGAACGGAGCAAGACTCTGGAAAACAAAATGGAATAATGGATTCACCACAAAAAACAAATTTACCCATTGTCACCATATTTGCAATAATGGGCTTGGATTCTGTGAAGATTGCTTCAGTCGTTACATCGCCATCAGGAATATCTTCTTCCATAAAATGAGCAATCTGTTCGCGGATCCAAGCCGGTTCAAGAAATGTTATTTGTTCATATTCGATACGTTTTTTCATTAGGCGCCAAATCGTCCACCATCAACGGGAACATCATGACCATTAATATAACTTGCAGCATCTGAAGCTAAAAATGCGACTGCGCTTGCGATTTCTTCCGGCTTACCCAATCTCCTTAATGATGTGTTTTTTATCCAGACTTCATTGATTTCTTCTGGCGTTACTCCCAAGGATTTTGCTTTTGATTCTGCAAGAGATTGAAGCCGCGCGGTATTCGTATATCCCGGTAAAACATTATTCACGGTTATGCCAAATTGGCCTAATTCTAGCGCTAATGTTTTTGCCCATTGAGCTACGGCACCTCTGATTGTATTAGAGACTCCCAATCCAGGAATCACCTGTCGAACAGAGGTCGAAATAATATTAATAATCCGCCCTTTACCTTTCTCTTTCATTCCTGGTACAATGGCTTGAGCCAGAATTTGATTACATATCAAGTGCCGTTCAAAGGCGATACGAAATTCATCTTCTTCAGCTTGGATAATGGCACCGCCCTTGGGTCCACCTGAATTATTCACCAAAATAGCGGCATGACCAACAAGAGTCTTCATATGACCTATTATTTTTTCTTTTAACTGATCCGGTTGATTAAAATCAGCACATATAGTAAAATGTGTTTGACCATCCTGCGTAGAAAGTTCAGAAAGTGTTTGGTTTAGTTTATCATTATTTCGGGCGACCAATGTAATGGATGCGCCTCTTTCTGCTAAAAGTAATGCTGATCCTTTTCCAATTCCATCAGTGGAGCCACAGACGATGGCGTGTTTGTTTTTTAAAGATAGATTCATAGTATTCTTTTAATCGTGTATTTTGAACTGTTGAAAAACTTGTTTCTCAATTTTCAGGTCTTTTATTCAATTTATCTATTAAAATAATATCCCAGATTTCTTTTAATATTTTCTGGTAATTCTGGTAATGCCGATCTCGGTATAAAGAAGGTTGACAAATCTGCCAAATCTGAGAATATTTTATGACGATCTGCTGTTTTTTGTAAATATGCATGCCCAGAAGATCCACCGGTTCCAATTTTGGCACCAATCATTCTGCGAACCATTATTGCATGCCTTTGACGCCATGTGGTAAATAATTCATCTACATCCATGAGACGAGATAATAAATTAAAGGGTGAATGGAGAATCGGCTCATCCCGATAAAGAAAAATAAGAAGCGCCGCTTGTGTTGCTTTATGTGATAATCGTTTTTTCTTTTTTTCAATGAGAGAATTATGTTTTTCAGAATCAATCATTGCTTCAAAAGAATCGACTGCTCTTTCATGATCTTTTAAATGATATTCAATTTCTTCTGACGTATGGTTCGGATTATTTTGAATTGTGTCTTTTTCATCATTCAACATACCACGAATCGCTTGGCTATATTTTTCCCAAAAATTAAATCCTTCAAAGGTAAGGAATGGTGTTCGCTCTAACCAATTTTCCAATAATTTAAATAATGATTTTTCTTGTTCCGCTTTTTGAACCGCTTCTTTTCCAGAATCTAATAATGGTTTTTTATAATCCTGATTTCCATAATTGATTCGATCAAGGGGCGGTAATCCTAATTTGTTTTCTAATACACGAAATTGTACGCTCTGGAATCCTGAAGACGGAAATAAATCATCACGGAATTCCAAAAAATCCATGGCAGTCATGGTTTCTAAAACACGTATTTGGTCAATCAATACTTTTTGAATCTCAATAACCCGATCCAATCTTAATACGGCATGACTCACGTGAGACTCATCTATAGATTTTTGACCAAATACGGTTAATACAGAATCCACTTCATGAATAATTTGTTTAAACCATAATTCGTAAACTTGGTGAATTATGATAAAAAGCATTTCATCGTGGGCCGGTGTGCCTCGTTCAGCACTTTTTAAACCCTGGCTGTTCAAGATTTTTTCAAGCTGTAAATAATCGGAATAGTTTAATATTTTTTTATCTGACATTTTTTAATCCCATTCAAATCCGGAAACACTATCCGTCTTTGTGCTAATTTCAATTGTATTATAATCCTGCATTTCTGAAATAAAATAATAGAGGAATTTCGTTGATTCCAATTCATCTAACCAAATAGAATCGGGGAGTCCAAACGAATCTAACACTTCTTTCTCTGATGGATTCCTTCGAAGGGTATCCCAAATTTCGTACCCAGACATATACCCTCTCGAAAAAAGAGTCTCCTGGACTAACTCCGGGTTAGTTTTTTTGGTAGGCGGTATTACCACAGGTTTTGGTGTTGGCGGCGAGGCGCAAGAAAAAAGGAAGAATCCTGTTAATAATAAGCGAAGTTCCATCATTGGAAAATACCGAGAATAAAATTGAGTAAACAATAAACAATTTAACCTAGTAATAATTCCTACCTTTTCTCAATTAACAAAAAGGATTACCTTTCCGGCTCTATTTTAAAGGAAAAAAAATAATGTCAAAAATTATAGATAAAGATCGCTTCTATTATAATTCTAAATTTTTAGGAAGTCCACAGGGACGATCTGTTAGAATCTTATCAGAATATTATGGTCCACTCAAGCGTCTCCAACAAAAAAAGATTGCCGATACCATTGTTTTTTTCGGGTCGGCGCGAATTTCTTCTCAAGAAGATGCACAAATGGCTCTGGACAACATATCAAAAAATGCAGATTCGCAAACAATAAAACGCCTTAATGTTGATTTAAAAATGAGCCGTTATTATGAAGAGGCGCGATCGCTCGCGGGGAAATTCACCACATGGAGTAAGGGATTGAAAGGGACAAAACGTCGCTACATTATTTGCTCTGGTGGAGGCCCCGGAATTATGGAAGCGTCCAACCGTGGTGCGGCGGAAGCAGGTGGAATCAATGTTGGGCTCACCATTTCGCTCCCATTTGAATCATCTGGAAACAAATGGATTTCCGATGATTTAGATATGAAATTTCATTACTTTTTTATGCGTAAATTTTGGTTTCTTTACTTGGCAAAAGCGTTAGTCGTTTGGCCTGGCGGGTTTGGAACATTGGATGAATTAATGGAATGCCTTACATTAATCCAAACGCAAAAAATTAAAAAGCGACTTCCTATTGTTTTGTATGGAAAAGAATTTTGGGAAAATGTGGTCAACTGGGATTATCTTGTAGAGATTGGAACAATTTCGGAAGACGATCTTAAATTGTTCCACATTTCTGACGATATTAATGATACATTTAATTACGTTACTCATTTTATTGAAAAGCACCAACTGAAAGGACCAAACTTTTGATGAAAAAATTGATCTTCATTCTTTTAACAATTACTTTCGCGTATTCACAAACCGAACCCGTGAAAGATATTCATTCTAATTCACCTCGTGTTTGGGCGCTTACCCATGCTATGATCCATACTGAACCGGGCGATTTTATCAAAGATGGCATTATTATCATTCGCGAAGGGAAAATTGACAAAGTGGGTCGGTACATCCAAATTCCAAGTGATGCATATGAAATCGATTTGGAAGGTGCCAATGTATATGCTGGATTTATTGATGGATGGCTGGAAATTAAACAAGACGAAAAAATAAAAAGTCCCGATGACCATTGGAATGACAAAATGCGGGCAGAATATCGCGTAAAAAATGATTTTAAAATTAAAGACAAAGATTTGAAAGCGTTACGATCCATTGGAATTACCACAGCACATATTGTACCAGAAAAAGGCATTTTTAAAGGTAAATCAGATTTGGTTGTTTTAAATGACTCCTATCTTTCTGTGGCCAAAAATGTGGCTCAAGTTATGTCATTTAAAACAGGGGGCTGGGGAGATGGTTATCCCCATTCTCTATTAGGAATAATTGCCTTCATGCGTCAATCTTTGTTGGATGCAGAATGGTTTGGGAAATCTATGAATATTCTAGAAAAATATCCTGATGAAAATGAGCCAATTCCATTAAATCCATCCTTAGAAGCGTTAGAAGAATTTCGAGCAAATCGTCGCCCCATGCTTTTTATGACTAAAGAAGAACATGGTGCATTACGAGCTTTAAATATTTCGCGAGAGTTTAACCTTAATCCTTGGATACTCGGAAGCGGATTTGAATATCGTCGATTAAGTGAAATCTCTGAACAAAAACCATTTTTTATCTTCCCATTAGAATTCCCAGCAAAACCAAAAGTAACAGATCCTTATATTGCGCTTCAATATTCCACAGAACAATTGAAACACTGGGATATGGCACCGGATAATATTAGAAAAGTTTATGAAGCTGGCATGCAATTCAGTTTATCAGCGAGTCCCTTAAAAAAGAAAACAGATTTCCGGAAAAATCTACAAGTCATGATAGATCGAGGATTACCACAAGATGTGGCTTTAGCAAGCCTGACTACATTCCCTGCAGAAGCCATGGGCGTAGAGAAAACATTAGGGAAAATTCAACCTGGATTTATGGCAAATCTTGTGGTGACTGATGGAGATTATTTTGATCCGAAATCGCGAGTTATTTCACTTTGGTTAAGTGGCGAAGAACATTATTTGGCTCCACGACATTTTTTAAATGCAAAGGGAACTTGGCGTCTTGAACTTCATAAAAAAGTTTATGATTTAGAAATTTCCATTCCAAAAGCCAAAAAAAGTCCTAATATTAAAAAAGCAAAACCTACTGCCGGTGGCAAACTTGGTGGAACCCTAACAGTTGGAGATAAAAAAATCAAACTTCGAGAAATTGATATTTATGAATCATCTATCTCTTTTATGCTCGATGGAAAGGCAATTGGATTTAAAGGCACTTTAGCTTTTAATGGCGAGTTATCGCCGGATAAAATGACAGGTTCTACCCATGATGGATCAGGACAGAAATTCCCATTTTCTGCAAATCGAACCGGAAAAAAAGAGCCGAAACTTCGATCCCCTGCTAAACCAAGTGATGCACCGATTTTCTTTCCCGAAGGAGCTTATGGTATTTTAAAAGACCCAATATCACCTAATGCAGTTCTAATTGACAACGCTACAATTTGGACCTGCGGACCGAAAGGAAAATTAGAGGATTGGGATATTTTATTTGTGGATGGAAAAATCGATAAAGTAGCGCCAGATGTTTCTGTTCCCCAAGGAAGTGCACTTGTTATTGATGGAACGGGAAAACATGTAACACCCGGGCTCATTGATTGTCATTCACATTCTGCTGCTTCTTCCATCAATGAAGGCGCTCAAAATGTAACAGCGGAAGTGAGAATTAGGGATGTCCTTTACGCGGATGATATTAATGTGTATCGCCAACTCGGCGGTGGACTTACTACAGCCAATGTTCTTCATGGATCTGCCAATCCAATCGGCGGACAAAATGCCGTTATCAAACTCCGATGGGGGGCTGGTCCGGAAGACTTATTATTTAAAAATGCACCGCAAGGAATCAAATTCGCTCTAGGTGAAAATGTGAAACAAGCCAATTGGCCAGGTACGCGATATCCACAAACTCGGATGGGTGTAGAACAAGTTATCAGGGATGCATTTCGAGCGGCTCAAGATTATAGGCATCGACATAAAACCTATAATCGAAATTCGAAATCACAACGCAAGAGAGTTCCGCCAAGGAAAGATTTAGAATTAGAAGCTTTGGCAGAAATTTTAGAAGGAACTCGATTACTCCATTGTCACTCTTATAGACAAGATGAAATCCTCATGCTAACTCGAATTGCTGAAGATTTTGGATTTACGATTGCCACTTTTCAACACGTACTTGAAGGGTATAAAGTGGCAGATCGAATCGCCGAGCATGGCGCCGGCGCATCCACTTTTTCCGATTGGTGGCAATATAAATATGAAGTGATTGATGCAATTCCGTATAATGGCAATCTCATGGCGAAAAATAACGTTCTTGTCTCTTTTAATTCTGATGATGATGAACTAGCTCGCCGAATGAATACTGAAGCCACAAAAGCGATTAAATATGGTGGAATGTCTGAAGAAGATGCATTGGATTTTATAACCATCAATCCCGCCAAACAATTACACATTGATAAATGGGTCGGCTCTTTAGAAGAAGGAAAAGATGCGGATTTTGTAATTTGGGATGGACCGCCCTTGGATATTTATTCCCACGTTCAAGAGACATGGATCGATGGAAAACGATACTTCTCAATGGATGAAAACATTTTATTAGAAGAAAGAGATAAAAAAGTGAGACAAGATTTGATTCAAAAGATTTTATCTTCCACATCAAAATCTGGTGGAAAAGAAATCAAACCAATTGAACCAAAGCCACATCGTGGACACAATTGTGAAATTGGCGATAAAGATTTATTCGGATGGGAGGCAAACTAATGAAATATTTATTATCACTTATTTTATTCTTTCCATTATTCGCCAACGACCAAATCCCAGCCATGGACCAAAAGCGCCCAATATTGCTAAAAGGCGGTACGCTTCATACCGTTTCGGGTGATGTTTTAGAAGGGTACGATCTCCTTTTTGCAAAAGGGATAATTGTTACCATTGATCAACAAATTCAAGCCTCACCGGAAACAGATGTTTATGATATTTATGGTAAGCATGTTGTCCCTGGATATATTGCAGGATTTACTCGAATTGGTCTTACGGAAATAAGTGCTGTAAAACAAACCAATGATCATTCCGAGATTGGTGAGATTAATCCAAATGTCCGAGCGAATGTAAGTTATAATCCCGATTCAGATTTGATTCCTGTGACTCGATCAAATGGGATTCTGCTTGTTAATTCTGCGCCGGCATCGGGGCGTATTTCAGGACAATCATCTGTCATGATGCTGGATGGTTGGACTTGGGAAGATGCTACCATGAAGCATCCTGCAGCCTTGAATTTGAATTGGCCATCTATGCATTTCAATTTCCGAAAGGACGCAAAAAAGAAAGAAAAAGATCAACGAGATAACTACAATAAAGCTATCCGGGAAATTGATATATTGGTTAGAGATGTTGAAGCCTACCATCAAAGGCGAACAGTAAAAGAACGGCAAGCTGACCAAAAACAACTGTCAGATCTTCGATTAGAATCTATGATTCCTTTTGTTATTCATCACGAACCAATTCATATTCGGGCCAATGATATTCGCCAGATTGAAGCAGCGGTGAAATGGGCTAATAAACATAATTTTAATATTGTTATAGTGGGTGGTCAAGATGCATGGCGTATTCCAGAGCTCTTGGTAAAATATAACATTCCAGTCATTCTCATGAGTATTCAAACCACACCAACACGTCGATTTGAACCCATTCATACTCCGTATAAAATTCCGGCAATGCTTCATGAAGCTGGTGTTAAATTTTGTATTTCAACTGATCCGGGATATCCATTCGATGGGCATGTTAGGACCCTCCCAAATGAAGCTATGCGTGCAGCTGCTTGGGGTCTTCCAAAAAGTGAAGCCCTACGATCTATTACCTTATCAGCGGCGGAAATTCTCGGTGTTGATGAACGAGTCGGTTCGTTAGAACCCGGGAAAGATGCAACTTTCTTTATTTCAGATACACATCCGCTGATTCAAACAACAAATCCCATTAAGGCTTATATTCAAGGCCGAGAAGTAGATTTAACCGATCGTCAGAAAAACCTTTGGGAAAAATATAAAGAGAAATATCGTCGGCTCGGTCGATTGAACGAATAGTTTGTAACCGAAAAGACCGCCAATAAAATCGAGAGTATTTCTCAACTATTTATAATCTAAAAAAATGGATGTAAAGTCGATCATTTAACTAACTGACCTATTTTATAATGTGGGTAGATTGGCGATATAGCCCGTACCAGTCATGGCCGAAAGAGATGTTATAATCTTGACCCAAAGAAGGTGATCTGGAATCCCAAGCAACACAGCAAATAGAACAAATCCCCACATGAAAAGGAATGCCATAACTTTCGCTCGTTTCGGCATTCCTTTCCCTTCACGATAATTTTTCACATGATTCCCAAATAACTTGTGGGAGATAACCCAATTATAAAATCGCTGGGACGATCTATAAAAACAAGCAGCAGCAATGAGCATAAATACCGTTGTGGGTAAACCGGGAATAATGATTCCGACAAATCCAATACTGGTAGAAATGCATCCTGCAATTAACCAGGAAATCCTGACCATTTTACTTGTTTTAATTTGGGCTGTGTGGGGACTCATAATGATTCACTATTCGCAACAAAAGTCACAAGGTCGCAAAGATTATATTCGATCATTGAACTTTTCAAAATGAAAGAATATTGTAAAAAAATCACCATGTGTCATCGAGGCTTCTCGTAAAAATAATTAAATCAATTTAGAAAGCTGCTG
>Ga0209362_1001030_pt1 | contig 22972 bp, 21 predicted proteins | sample SaaInlV_165m_DNA_FD_184680 | JGI IMG/M metagenome (GOLD analysis project Ga0209362, IMG submission 184680) | Marine microbial communities from expanding oxygen minimum zones in the Saanich Inlet - Saanich Inlet SI037_S3LV_110m_DNA (SPAdes)... | ecosystem: Environmental > Aquatic > Marine >...
TTCTTGCAGCCGCAAAAATAAACTTTTTTGTTTTCTTTGGCTTCATACTTCAAGGGACTGAAACCTGTTCCTTTGTGGGAACCATTACAAAAAGGTTGGTTTTCGCTAAGGCCACAAGTGCAATAATAATAAGTTTTACCACTCTCAACTTCTACAGGAAATGGAGATTTTTGAACAATTTTTGCTTCCATACTATAAAGCTAACTATATTTGAAAAAAAGTCAATATTTTAGGTTACTTATGTGGACATTGTAGGTCCATAATTGATAAAGATATTAAATTTTAGTAATAAGTTAAGTTGTATTTTGTTTAATAAATTTATCAGCTTCAAGCAAGATCATTCTTTTTCTTTGGTCTTGCATCTTATCAAAAACTCTAACCATCATTGATAATCTTGGATTCTTTAGAAAAAATTCTCTATTTTTATCAATAAATCTCCAATAAAGACCATCCATAGTATTGCACCATTCACCCTTTTTAAAATCCATCATCTTCAATAAATAGCTTGAGCCACAGATATATGGTTTAGTTGCGAAAATTCCTCCGTCGCTAAATAAGCCCATCCCATAAACATTAGGAGCCATAACCCAGTCTGATGAATCTACAAACATTTCCATAAACCACTTATAGACATAGATTGGCTTAACTTCACAGAGGTTCATTATATTTGATAAAATCATTAATCTTTCGATGTGATGAGACCAACCATAATTTAATGAGTTTTTAATTGCATAGTCCAGGGGTGGCAAACCAGTTGTTCCTTCGTACCAAGAGTTATTCATTTTTCTATTATGTTTAAAAAAGTTTCTGGTTTCCATTTCATTTGAATAATTTTGGTAAATTCCACGCATGAATTCTCTCCAGCCAATTATTTGACGAATATAGCCCTCGAGTGAGTTAATTCTTATTTCATTTTTTTTATTAAAATCAAAAACTTGTTCAATGATAAAATCAGGTGTTATCAGACCCAAATTAATATAGGGGCTTAATGCACTATGGAACAAAATATTATCTTTTTGATCAACAGCATCTTCAAAGTCGCCAAATAGGTTCAATTTTTCCTTTATAAAAAACTGTAAAAGTTTAACTACATCATCATGCTCTGTTGCTAGCCAAAAATTATTTGTACTACCAGGGTGGTCCTTGAATAATTTTTCAATGATTGGCTTTAATTTCTTAGTATGATTAGTTTCATGAATTTTTGGAAATTTTGGAACTAAAATGTCCTTTGGTAGCTTCTTTCTATTGTCTTCATCAAAGCTCCATTTTCCGCCAACTGGTTTTCCATCAGTGCTCATTAAAAATCCATACTTTTTCCTAATTTCTTTATAAAATGTTGCCATTATAGGTTTTTTGTATCTCCCCAAGTAGTCTCTGAATTCATTTCTCGAATTTAAAAACATTGGTGTTTGAATGATATTCCAAGGAATTTTTTCTTTTAGTAAAAATTGTGAGATTTTTTTTTCAAAAGTTTTATCTTCAACTTCAAAACTAGTAATTTGGGTTATTTTTTTTTCAGTAATTATTTTTTTTAATTTTTTGAAATAATTATCTTTAAAGTCTTTATCTTCTATGTTTAAATAATCTAGCTTATATTTGTTCTTTTTAAGTTTGTCAGCATAGGATCGCATAGAGGATAAGAATAGCAATATTTTTTGCTTGTGATGTTTTTCATAGGTGCATAAGTCGTTGTCTTCTGCTATAAAAAAAACATGGTCTTTTTTGAAGCGACTCAAGAACTTTAGTGGAAAGAGTTGATTACCAAGTATAAAAAATAATTTCATAAGATTAAAACACTATTAAATAGTTAATATACCTATTAACAAAAAAATTGTTTTTGTAATAATTTTGGGCTCTTTTGAACAATGAAGGAAGTCTACTCCCAGTTACAAGTATAGGGGCAAATCACCTCTTATACCACCTGTTAATACTGGGGAATATGAGGACGGATTGATTTTGAGGGGATTTCCTAGTTTTTACCTAGTCAAAAATCTCCTTTGAATTCTCCTTCTACCCAAGGACCTTCATATCGACTACCATCTGGATAAGTCAAAGTTCCCTGTACGTGATACTTACCATCTTTAAATTCACCTACATATTCTTCACCATCTGCAAAAGTATATTATCCCTATCCATAGGTGTTTTAGAGTGAGCTTCAAAACTTTATAAAAATTGTTTATTCATAGAAGAAATCTGATAAAATATGGTTATGTCTACAAACGATTTTTTATATAGTTCTTTTCCAAAATACGATGAATATAATTCACTCATCAAGAAAGCAACCTCATTAAAGAAGACCGATATTGATGAAGCAATAAATTGTATAAAGAATGCGCTTTCTATGATTCCAGATGATGAATCTTTGTTTAATATGAAAGAAAAAAACATTCGTAAATTAGCAGATTATGAGAGAATTAAGGGGAACAATTTAGCGACAATAAGTCTTATATCAAATCTTTACTATGAGTCATTAAGATTAAATGACATTTATATGAAGACAATGTATGCAAGCATATTGGTGTTCTATTTAAATACCCAATTAAAGAAAATGAAAATAAAAATTCCAGATTTTGAAGAAATAGGTGATAAGTTAGAAGTAATTGCACTGGCAATTCAAAATAGATTAGATGGAAAAGACAGAAATGGAAAAAAATTGGCACCGTTGCCGAAAAATTTTCTTGATGAACATGAGAAAACTTTGAGATATTTTGCAAGTAAAGGTTCGTTGGATATTAATATTGACACTGGAATTAAGGATATATATAAAAATTGGCAGGAGGATCCAGGACTAACTGAACTTTATAATGAATTAATTAAGAATATTTCAAATGAATTCGCATCAAGTTTGGAAAAGATTAATACAACCGAAGACTAACCTAGAATGTACTAAAGTTAATTATATCAAATATTAGTATTGTGTGTTTTTTATTTAATAAATTTATCGTCTTTCCATTTTCCAGAAACTTCTCTTCCAGAATCATACATTCTTCATTCCCACTCTATTGTAGAAGGTGGTTTATTTGAAATATCAAAGACAACTTTATTTATACCCTTAACATTATTAATAATTTCAGAGGATATCAAATCTAAAATATCAAAAGGTATTCTTGACCAATTTGCAGTCATACCATCAACGCTATTTACTGCTCTTATTGCAATTGTGTTTTCATAGGTTCTTTCATCGCCCATTACACCAACTGTCTTAATAGGAATAAGTACGCAAAATGCTTGCCAAATTTCATCATAAAGGTTTTTTTCTTTTAAGATATCTATAAAAATTTTGTCAGCTGCTTGTAATAGCTTAACTCTATTTTTTGTTACCTCACCTATAATTCTTATTGCAAGTCCAGGGCCAGGGAAAGGATGTCTACCAATCAGAGTTTTTTTAATTCTTAAAGCTCTGCCTAGGTCTCTGACTTCATCCTTAAAGAGATCTCTTAAGGGCTCGACCAATGAGAACTTCATGTTTTTAGGGAGTCCACCAACATTATGATGGGATTTAATTACAGCAGAAGGGCCACTAACATTAACACTCTCAATTACATCAGGATACAAAGTTCCTTGTACTAAAAACTTTGCGTTTGAAACTTTTTTTGATTCTTTATCAAATAATTCAATAAATGTTTTACCAATTATTTTTCTTTTCTTCTCGGGGTCAACGACACCTTTTAGTCTTCCAAGAAAAAGACTCCCTGCATTTATAACTTTTGGTTTGACTCCAAGACTTCTAAGTACTGGGACTATTTCTTTTACTTCGTTATCTCTCATTAATCCTGTGTCGACAATAAAGCATTTAAGTTTATTCCCTATTGCTTTACTAACGAGCACTGATGAAACACTAGAATCAACACCACCAGAAATTGCAGATATAGCAACATTCCCTCCCACAAGTTTTTTAACTTCTTCAATCTTTTGCTTTATGAGCTTTCCTGGCCTCCAGTTTTGTTTACATCCTACAATATCAACTAAGAAATTTTTCAAAAATTGTTTGCCAAATTTAGTATGAACAACTTCTGGGTGAAACTGGGTACCAACTATCCTAGAATCATTAGATGAAAACAGGGAGATTGCCCCAAACTCTGATTTTGCTATTACTTTTAATGTGCTTGGTAATTTAACAACTGTATCACCGTGGGACATCCATGAAATTTCATTATTCTTAATATTCTTTAGTAGTCTAGAATTTGATATTTTATTTAATTTTGAAGGACCGAATTCTCTAGTCTTTGACTTTGCAACTTTTCCACCTAAAACTTTTGAGAGAAACTGGGCTCCATAGCATATACCCATTATAGGTATATTCAAATCTAAGATTCTTAAGTCTGGCTCTGGAGCTTTTTTATCGTGAACACTTGCAGGACTTCCAGAAAGGATTATGCAGTCAGGCTCTATCTCTATTATTTTTTTAAAACTCGTCTTGTAAGGTAGAATCTCAGAGTAAATATTTAATTCTCTTATTTTCCTCGCTATTAACTTTGTAACTTGTGAACCAAAATCTAAAATTAGTACTTTGCTATAGATCATAATATTTAGTCTAATGAATAATTCGGGGCTTCCCTACTAATAGAGATATCATGCACATGGCTTTCTTTTAAGCCTGCGCTCGTTAATTTTAGAAACTTAGCGTTTCTCAATGAATCTAGATTTTTAGAGCCTGTATATCCCATACCAGCCTTAAGTCCTCCAACTAACTGAAAGACAACTTTATTTATTGGGCCTCTATAAGAAACACGACCTTCGATTCCTTCTGGAACAAGTTTAGAATCAATAATATCATCTTGGTAATATCGATCTTTACTGCCCTCCTTCATTGCTTCGATAGATCCCATTCCTCTATAAGTCTTAAAAGTTCTTCCTTGATATAAAACAATCTCACCTGGTGCTTCATCAGTTCCTGCCAATAGATTTCCAATCATTACGCAACTAGCACCAGCTGCTAAAGCTTTTGTAATATCTCCAGAGTATTTTATTCCTCCATCAGCTATTACAGGAATGTTATTCTTGCTTGCTACAGAACAAACATCTAAAATTGCTGTCAGCTGTGGTACACCAATGCCAGCTATAATTCTAGTTGTACATATAGATCCAGGTCCGACACCAACCTTGATTGAATCAGCGCCAGCTTTAATAAGAGCCCTGGCACCTTCTGCAGTAGCAATATTTCCTACTGCAACTTCTAAGCCTTTAAACTTCTTCTTTATGATCTTTAACGAGTCTAGAACTTTCTTGGAATGTGCATGAGCAGTATCTATAAACAATATGTCTAACCCTTTATCTACCAAGCTTTTAACTCTATCTAGCATATCAACTCCAACACCAATTGCAGCTGCGGCTAAAAGTCTTCCATTTCTGTCTTTTGAGGCATTAGGAAATTCCTTACTTTTTTCAATATCTTTCATTGTAATTAAACCTTGAAGTCTAAACTTCTTATCAACGACAGGAAGCTTTTCTATTTTATATTTATTAAGCAAGCTTCTTGCTTCCTTCTGACTTGTTCCAGCTTCGACAACAACCAAATCTTTTTTCTGTGTCATAAGATTGCTTACTTTATAATGAAGGTTTTTTTCATATCTAAGGTCCCTCATAGTTATTATACCAAGCAGGTCACCCTTATCTTTCGTAACTGGTAATCCAGTAAAATTTTTAGAAGTCATTATCTCCAGTGCCTCTTTTCCAGTTGAGTCTGGTGATATAGTGTGGGGCTGAATAATCATTCCACCTTCATATTTTTTTACTTTCTCTACCTCAATTGATTGATTTTCAATGCTCATGTTTTTATGAATTACACCAAGTCCGCCCTCTTGAGCCATGGCAATAGCTGTCCTTGCTTCAGTAACTGTATCCATTGCAGCGCTTATAACTGGAATATTCAAGCTGATCTTCTTTGTAATTCTAGTTTTAACTGTGACGGCATAGGGCATTATTTCAGAATATGATGGAATTAATAGAACATCATCGAAAGTTAATGACTCTTTAATCTTACTAGTATCTTTAATTATTTTTTAGCCCTCTTTGTTTTACTTTTAGATTTTACTTCCTTCTTCTTTAAGCTAACCTTTGTTTGCTTAGCTACCTTCTTAGTAACCTTCTTGGCAACCTTCTTAGGTTTTTCAACTTTTTTGGCTTTAGTAGCCTTTTTAGGTTTTGCTAATTTAGTGACAACTTTTTTCTTAGCTACTTTTTTTGCTTCGACTTTTGATTTTGCTCTAGACTTTAAAGGGCTAGCACTTAAAGGCTTTTTCTTCTTTTCTTTAGCGGATTTTTTTTCTTCTCTTTCTTCTTTCTTAGTCTTCTTTGTTTTTTTCTTTGGTTCCTCAATTTCTTTAATCTCTGGTTCTACAAAATCTTGAAGACTAGTCAATTTAACAAACTCAACTACTTTTTTTCTGAAATCAGGTATAGCACCAATCTCAAACTCAACTTCTTGCATTTTAGAATTAGCTGTAATCTTCATAGGAATAACTCCAGCATAAGTTGAAGTAGAAGCATCTATCTGCTCAAAGCCACATGATCTTAAAATTTGTTTCTGAATTGCAGGAATAAAAATTTTACCCAGAAGAGTTACTTCTTCAGGTAGTAAACCATCTTGGGTTACACTAATTTTAATTGTTGTTTCTTTCATGAAATATATTACCCTATTTTATTGATTTTTGTAAGACGATTTTACTTAATTAATAATCAAATAACAACTTTTGTAGTTTATTTTCACAAAAAAACTATTTTATTTCAAAATTTCTATTTTATGCTATATTTTCTAATCTTAAGTTTTTTAATATTAAGGATAGTTTTTTGAGTTTAACTAAGAATCAGATAGGAAGATATAGTAGACACTTAATAATGCCTGAGGTTGGTGTAGGTGGACAAGAAAAACTTGCTGCCGCCAAGGTTTTATGTATTGGTGCAGGTGGCTTAGGCTCTCCTTTGGCTTTATATTTAGCTTCTGCTGGTATTGGGACCCTTGGAATAGTCGATGATGATGTTGTTGACTTAAGTAATCTACAGAGACAGATCCTTCATTCTGAAGAAAGAATTGGTGAATTGAAAGTTGAGTCTGCCAAAATAAGGCTTATGGAGCTGAATTCTGATATCAATATAAATACTTATAATCTTCGTTTAACTTCTGAAAATGCTTTGGACTTATTTAAAGACTATGATGTAATTGTTGATGGTACTGATAATTTTGCTACTAGATATTTAGTTAATGATGCTTGCGTTCTTCTTAATAAACCCAATGTGTACGGAAGTATTTTCAGATTTGAGGGTCAAGCCACAGTTTTTAACTATAAAGGTGGCCCACATTATAGAGACTTGTATCCTGAACCTCCTCCACCGGGGATGGTACCTTCGTGTGCAGAGGGTGGTGTACTAGGAATACTCCCTGGAATTATTGGTGTAATTCAAGCAACTGAGACAGTAAAGATAATCCTTGGTGTAGGAGAAACCCTTAGTGGCAGACTAATGCTTTACGATTCATTAAAGATGACATTCAGAGAAATTAAGCTAAGAAAAAATCCGGAAACCCCTGAAATAACTGGATTGATAGATTATCAAGAATTTTGTGGCATAAATACTGCATCTGATACTGAAGATGAATTTGAAGTAACAGTGGAAGATTTAAAAAAAATGAATGATTCTAATCAGAAAATTACACTACTTGATGTAAGAGAACCCGGAGAATATGAAATTTGTAACTTAGAAAATTCTACACTCATTCCACTAGGTGAAATTACCTCTAGGGCTAATGAGCTTGATAGCGCTGATGACATTATTGTTTACTGTCATCATGGAATGAGAAGCCTTCAAGCGGCAAGAATTCTTAAAGGTATGGGTTTCAAAAAAGTTAGAAATTTAGCCGGCGGAATTGATGCTTGGGCCAGCATCTTTGATGACAAGATGCCTAGATATTAATCTTTTTTATCTTTAAAGCTATCTGAATCAAAAACCTCTGTCTCACCATACTTGTTCGAACCTTTATGGCTTCCAAGTACCCCAGTATTAACAAAGATATAAGCTTTAAGTCCCCACATCGCAAATATATAGAACTTCATTAGGAACTCAGGAACAAAATGAAACTGAAGAGGTATGCTTAATACATACGGAAAAAGTGCTAGTAGTCCATTAATGGTCCTATCTTGCAGCCTCTTAGCATCAGGAAATATCCCAATTGCAGATATCAAAATAATTAAAAAACTTATAAGTCTCTCAGATGAAGATTTATCCAAACCGATACTTGTTGCAATGCCTGTTCCCAAGAAAAGAACTACAATGCCAACTAAAACAATGAATGCTTGAGAATACCACCACGCTCTTCTGCTTATTCTGCCATTTAATGAAAAGAAAATAAATTTTAAAAACTTAGCATTTAAAAAAAGTTTAATATCCATAGAATTGATTCCCTAGGCGAAAAGGGACTCGAACCCTTAAGGACCTAAATCCAGCGGCTTTTGAGGCCGCCGCGTCTACCAGTTCCGCCATTCGCCCATTAAATTTACTTGTTACTATCAAAGATTTTATACCAATAAATTGCATTTATAACAAGAGAATGAGTAATCTTACCTTCAATTACAAGCTTATCTAAATCTTGAAGGTCTACAAGTCTGACATTTGTAAATTCACTGCCTGAATTCATTGGTTTGGCTACCTCTTAAACATTTAATGCAATAAAAGTATGACATATGTTATTTAAAATTGCTGGGTTAGGATGTACCCACCCTATTTTGGACCAATCATTAGACGAGAACCCAGTTTCCTCTAACAATTCTCTTTTTGCAGAATTTATTGGTTTTTCATTTAGATCTGCCATTCCTCCTGGAAGCTCTAGTGTTATGGAGTCAGTTCCTGGCCTGTACTGTTCAACAAACACGACTTTCTTTTCTTTAGTTATGGGAAGTATGTTGATCCAATCTAATGATTCAAAAACATAAAAATTATACCTTTTTGAGGCTACTTCTTCGTAAGGAGAATTCATTTTATACTCAAAAAGATTAAAAATCTTAAGATCTTTTAATAGCTTCTTTTTTTCGATAATCCATTTCTTCATATTAAACACAATATTAACTGAATGAAAAATTAAATAAAATGTTTAGGATAATGAGTTTTGAAAATGTTAATATTATTTTGTTGGAGAGTTGGCCGAGTGGCCGAAGGCGCACGCTTGGAAAGCGTGTAGAGGATCAAACCTCTCGTGGGTTCGAATCCCACACTCTCCGAAGAATTAAGCTGGCTAACCGTTTTGATGGCAGTCTATTGTAAACTCCGCCAGGACAGAAATGTAGCAACGGTAGCAATTAGGATTGGGTATCTTGATTGGTTAGTCGGCCAGAAAAAGGATTTAGATGTCGCATTTAGTTTTATCAAGAAAATATAGACCAAAATCATTCAAAGAGGTGATAGGTCAAGATAATGCTTTAACAATTTTAAACAGTTTTATTCAAAGTGGAATGATTCCTCATGCACTCCTTTTCTGCGGATCAAGAGGGGTTGGCAAAACTTCCTTAGCAAGAATATTTGCAAAAACTATAAATTGTGAAGACCTTAAAAATAGCAAAAAGTGCAAAGACTGTATTACTTGTTCGGAGATTGATGAGAACAAATCTTTAGATGTTATTGAGATTGATGCAGCGTCTAATAATGGCGTAGATCAAATTAGAAGTATAATAGATAGCTCTAATTACACCTCTATTAAATGCCAGTATAAAGTTTTTATTATTGATGAAGTTCATATGCTTTCAAAATCAGCTTTTAATGCATTACTAAAAACATTAGAAGAGCCTAATGAAAATACTATTTTTATTCTTGCAACAACTGAAGTTGAAAAGATTCCTGCAACTATTCTTTCAAGATGCCAAACGATAAACTTCAAATCTCTAAAAAAAGAGACACTGTCTAATCATATAGGGGCTATTTGCAAGAAAGAAGGGATAACAATAGATAAAGAATCCAGGAGTTTAATTGCAGATGAATCTACTGGGTCAGCTAGAGATTCATTAGGAATACTTGAGCAACTTAGTGCCTCGCTTAATAAAAAAATAGATATAGAAAACTCTAATATAATATTGGGGGTAACCAGCAAGCAAATTTTGTTTGAAATATCTAAGAATCTTCTTTCTGGAAATACAAAAGCATCGTTAGGTAGTTATAACAATATCTATGATAACGGTTATGACTCAAAGAAATTTATACATTCGCTGTTAAACTATTTTAGATCATCAATATATTATCGACTAGGCTTAGAAGATTCTGTAGATGAAATATATAATTTAGACCAGAAAGAAATCGATGTCTTCAACTTATATGATTTAAGCTTACTAGAAAACTTGTTTGATCAGCTGATTAAATTGTATGACTTATGTTCTAAAACTGAGAATATTAAATTTTTAGTTGAATCTAACTTAATCAAATTATGTATTATTTCAAATTATATTGACCTTGAAGAAGTAATAAAAGACGATGAGCAAACTGGTGGATCTGGAGAATCTATTCGACCTGCTAAAGAAGAAAGCCTTGAAAGTAAGATTCCGCAGAAACCATCATCATCAAAAAAAAAAGTGAAAATTAATATTGAGTCTTTTAATTCTGATGAATTCTTAAAAGAACTAGGTTCCATTGATAATCAAAACCTAAAGTTACTTAAAGACTGTTCGTTTGAACAAGTAAACGAGGTAATTTCAATTAAAACTCAAAATGAGATTTTTTACGAAATACTATCCCAAGATGAGAAAAAAAATGAAATTAAGAATCTTATAGTTGATATTTTTAGATTCGATTGCGCTATAGAAATTGAGTTTGTTCAGGAAGAAGGTAGTAAGAACATTGACGATAATTTTAAATTCAGTGAAAAAAAAGATAAACTATACGAATCAGAAACTATGAAAAACTTGTTTAATACTTTTGATTGTAGAGTATTGGACATAGAGAAGGATAACTAAAATGCAGATGCCAAATAACATGAATATGAAGAAAATGATGAAACAAGCCAATAAAATGAAAGAGCAAATGGACAAGCTTGAAAATGAGGCTGGCCAAAAAATTATCGAAGTATCCTCTGGTGGTGGTGCGGTTAAAGTTGCAGCAAAATGTAACGGTGAAATAATAAGCATACAGATAGAAGATGAAATAATTGCATCTGAAGACAAAGAAATGATGCAAGATTTAATCCAAGCAGCAGTGAATGAAGCTCTAACTAAAGGCAAAGATAGTGTTAAACTTGAAATGTCTGGTGCTGCTGCATCATTAGGAATTCCTCCTGGGTTCCTCTAAAAATGAATAAAAATTACCTATCCAACGAAATTGTTAGATTAATTGAGTCTTTATCCAAGCTACCTGGGATCGGAAAAACTACAGCTTCACGACTTGCTCTATATTTAATGAAGAAACCCTCAAGTCTGAGTGTCGAAATAGCCAAGTCCCTAGTTGATGCAAGAAGAAAAGTAACGACCTGCCCTACTTGTAATGATTTTACATTTGATAATGAGTGTAGTTGCTCTGATAGCTCCAGAGATCAGAAAATCTTATGTGTTGTAGAAAACACGATAGATTTAATATCTATAGAAAATAGCGGTGAATACAATGGTCAATATCATATATTACAAGGCCTCTTGTCTATATCACAAGGTATTAACCCAGAAGATCTTAAAATTGACCATTTAATAAATAGAATTCAGAATAGTAGCTTTAAAGAAATAATTTTAGCGACTGATCCAACTAGCGATGGAGAGTTCACTGCTCAATATATACACGAGAAAATAAAAGATCATTGTCCATTAATATCAAGAATTGCTATAGGAATACCAATAGGTTCCGAGGTTAACTATACTGACAAAAACACTCTAGCAAAATCATTATCTGATAGAAAAAAGATGTAATCATAAATTTTCAATCTTGACAAGAAGCATATCTTGGTAAACAATTTTATGTTTTTTTTATTTAAGAAATGGAGGCTATAGAATGAAAATCTTAGTAATTGTAAGACAAACACCTGATACAGAAGCAAAAATAACTTCTAATTCTGCAGGTAATGGAATAGAGTCAAACGAACTAAAATGGATACTAAATCCTTTTGATGAATTTGCTGTGGAAGAAGCAGTTAAACTAAAAGAAAATAATGGCGCAGAGGTTGTCATCTTAGGAGTTGGTCCAGATAGAACTATAGAGGCGATAAGAACTGCACTAGCTATGGGTGGTGATAGTGCGATACATATTAAAGATGAAAGTTTTGGCGAGATGGACTCTTATGCGCTAGCAAAAGTAATATCATCGAAAATAAAAGAAATCGGAGACGTAGACTTAATACTCTCTGGTAAGAAGTGGATTGATGAAGAATCTGGACAAGTTGCCGTCCAAATAGCTGAGGAATTAAATATCCCTCAAGCAACAATTGCATCCAAAGTTGATGTAGACGAGGGCGCTAAAACTATTAAAGTTCAATCCGAAATTGAAGGCGGCCAAAGGATTGTAGAACTTTCATTTCCAGCCTTAGTGACTTGCGAAAGAGGTCTAAACGAGCCACGTTATGCTTCACTGCCTGGGATAATGAAGGCTAAGAAAAAGCCACTTGAAGAAGTTGCAATTGATGCAATCAATCTTGAAGAACTAGGCCTAACAAAGGAAGGACTTGGATCAGCCGGTTCAAGATACAAAGTTGACAATATTGAAATTCCCGTGATCAACAGAAGTCTTAATATATTAAAAGGTTCTGGATCTGATGTAGTTGAAGGTGGTGAAGTTCAAAAAGCTGCTGAAGACTTAGCTAAACTTTTAAGAGAAGAAGCAAAAATAATCTAAGGAGATAAAAATGAGTGAAATTTGGGTATTAGTAGATACAACAGCGGAAGGCACAGTAAGAAATGTTACATATGAGGTTTTAACAGCTGCAGTCAAACTTAAAGAAAAAAATAGTGCCACAGTTGCAGCAGTTTATGTTGGTGAGAACGCAGGTTCCATTGAAAGTGATCTTTCGAAATTTGGTGCAGAGAAAATTTACAAAGTTGAAAGTCCTGCTCTTAAAGATTTTAATCCTGCAGCTTATGCGGCGGCTTTCTCAGAGGTAATTAAAAAACATAGCCCGGATATTATTTTAGGTGGAAATACTTTACACAACCAAGATTTTCTTCCTAGAGTAGCTTCTAAAACATCGGCTGGTTTAATTTTTGACGCAGTAGATTTAGATATTAGTTCTTCATCAACTCTACAAATTAAGAGATATAGGTACTCAGGTAAGTCTATTTCTGGTATGACTTTTCACGATGTTAAGCCAATGATCGCTACTGTTAGGCCGAATACTTTCAAGGCCACTGAAAATAGCGCTTCTGGCGAGGTTGTAACAGAGAATCCTGAAGTTGCCACTGAAGATAATATAAAAATACTTGAGACAAAGTTAGTTCCAAAGGATAGGCCTGAGTTAACAGAGGCCGACAAGATTGTTTCTGGCGGTAGAGGAATGGCTAACGGAGATAACTTTAAGCTTATATATGATGTTGCGGACAGCATAGGAGCTGGTGCTGGTGCATCTAGAGCTGCTGTTGATTCAGGATATGTTCCATACGAAATGCAAGTAGGTCAAACAGGTAAAGTTGTGGCTCCCAATCTGTATGTAGCTGTTGGAATATCTGGGTCAGTTCAACATTACGCTGGAATGGGTTCATCTAAGGTAATAGTTGCTATCAACAAAGATCCTGATGCTCCTATTTTCCAAAAATGTGACTATGGTATCTGTGGAGATCTTTTCGAAGTCCTCCCTGCCCTAACCGAAGAATTCAAAAAACTTTCTTAAAGAATAATATATAAAGTGAGGTCGACTTAAGGCTTCACTTTATATCGATTAATTTAATATTAAAATCTAAATTCTTAAAAACTTTCTTAATAACTGAATTAAAATATGATGATTTATCGGTTAAAAAGACTGATCTCTTCTTTTTTTCATTCTTGAACTCGTCAGGGTAATTTATTTTTAAATAATTATATAAAGAAGTTGAAATCTCACTAGCAGAATCTATTAAAAAAACTTTGTCCCCAAAAAAATTCTTAATTTCCTTCTTTATTAGAGGGTAATGTGTGCAGCCCAATATAAGACTGTCGATTCTCTTTTTCCTTAATCCGTGCAAGTTTTCTTCAATTATCTCTTTGTAATATTTCTTTCTGAATAATCCTTGCTCAATAATAGGTACAAAAATTGGGCAAGCTTTTGTAAAAATCTTAATTTTATTAATTCTTTTTTTAACAATATTCACATAAGAATTGCTTTCAATAGTTGAGGTTGTTCCTATAACACCTAATCTTGCAGTAGAAGACTTGATAGCAGAATCAACACCTGACGTAATAACATCAAAAATTGGTAAATTAAACTTTTTCTTTATTAAACTAGTAGAATATGATGAAGCAGTATTACATGCAATAACAATTATGTCGCAGCCTTGGGCTTGTAAGAAAGAAACGTTATTAATTGAATAGCTATCAACAGTTTTTTTAGACTTAATTCCGTAGGGCAATCGAGCAGTGTCTCCTAGATAAATAATCTCAAAAGTGGGGAGCTTCTTAGATACCTCCTTAAAAACAGTTAAACCGCCGATTCCTGAATCAAATATTCCAATCTTCATTTATAAATCCTTTAATTAAAATCTAAAAAAAACTTTTTAATTCTTTTATATTTCTAATCGATATTATCTTTAATCCTTTAAACTTTTTACTTATATTTTTCTCGGAATCTGATGGTATAACACAACTATCAAAACCTAAGCGAGAAATCTCTGACACTCTTTTATCTATATTGGCTATCTTTTTTATCTCCCCGCTCAGTCCAACCTCACCCATAAAAGCTATTGTGCTTGGAATCGCTATATTCTCAAAGCTTGAGATGATTGAAGCTATAACGCCTAAATCAACTGAAGTGTCTTTTGCCTTCATTCCATTTGTGAGACTAATAAAAATATCTTTATCAGAAAGTCTAATATTATAATGCTTCTCTAATATCGCCACCAACATTACTGCTCTATTAAAATCAATCCCGTTTACATACCTTTTCCCAAATGACTGTGTTGGTTTAGAAACAAGTGATTGAATCTCGAGTAAAATTGGCCTTGTCCCTTCATGAGACGAAGAAATAATAGATCCCGAATAAGATTTTTGATCCTTTGTAATAAATAAACCTGCTGGGTCTCTCACTTCATCTAGCCCTGTATCTTTCATCTTAAATATGCCAATCTCATCTGTTGCTCCAAATCTATTCTTTGAAGTTCTCAAAATTCTTAAGTCATCTGAGTCTACTTTTTCGAAATATAAAACAGTGTCAACTAAATGCTCTAACAACTTAGGCCCAGCAATTGTTCCTTCTTTAGTTATGTGCGCAACAAGAATCAATGTAAAATTTAACTCTTTAGACAGCGAAGAAAGGTCTTGCGCGCATATTTTTAATTGACTAATTGATCCAGGAAAACTTTCTAGATTTTTACTCTCAATTGTATGTATAGAATCCACAATAAGTAATTTTGGCCTAATGCTTCTAACTTGGTTCTCTATTGAGTCCAAATTATTATCTGATAATACGAATAGTTCATCAGGGTTGACTTTTAATCTATCTGCTCGCATCTTAATCTGTTTTAGAGACTCCTCACCAGAAATATAGAGAACCTTAAAGTCTTCTTTTGCTAAGTGTGAAAGCTGAAGAGCCAAAGTAGACTTCCCAATTCCTGGTTCGCCTCCAATCAATATCGAAGAGCCCAGAATCATGCCACCACCCAAAACCCTATCTATCTCAGATATTTGAGTAGAAAACCTTTCAGATTTATCAACTTGAATTTTATTCAACTGTTCCACTTCTGGCAAACTATTCTTGGAAGTCCCATTCTTGGTATTTTCTTTAACTATCTCAAAGGAATTCCATTCATCACAATTGAAACACTTACCTACTTCTTGAGGTGAAGTCTGGCCACAGTTATTACATTGATACATATGATAATTATAAATCATTTAAATTTTTTTATTTAACTTTGAAAATTATGGTGACAAAAAAGAAAATCTAGTTAGCATTAAATAGAGCCCCTTCAAGGTTAAAATTTACGGGGTGAAACCTTGATTAAGGGGCTTTTTTTATTGTAATATTATCTCGTGGAACAAATAAAAATAGTTGAACCAATTTCCGCTTATCATAAAGAATGTCCTAACTGTGGTAGTAAGCTTTTTTCTGTAGTTCATGAAAGACTAAACAAAGATGACTCTGAAGAATCTAAAGCCGATAAAGTTTGTCATTGTTGTGGTAAAAAATTCATGGTTCTCTTTGGATGCTGATATGCCATATATAAATGTAAAAGTTGCTGGGAAGCTTACGCAAAAACAAAGGAAGGAAATTGTTACTGATATAACAAACACAATGCTAAGAGTTGCCGGGAAGCCAGCTTCATCAACTTATGTTCAAATTGACGAGGTTCCTAGGAATCAGTGGGGAGTTGGAGGCAAGATGCTTTCCGAGAAATAACTTAAATATTAACTATTTAAGCTGTATGCTTTCTCGCCATGCTCCGATAAATCTAACCCGTTTTCTTCATCATCGCTCTTCACCCTTATAGGTACTAAGGCTTTACAAGCAATTATAATCAAATAAGTTATTACTAATGTATATACGCCGACGATTAAAACTCCAGAAATCTGCTCATACCAGCCAGCATAGCCAAAGAAAGCTATTGAAAGAGTCCCTAATATCCCACCAAACCCATGTACAGCAAAAACATCTAGTGAATCATCTAAGTTAAATTTATTCTTAACAATTGAGCACATTTCCTGACAAACTACTCCAGCAAAAGATCCAATCAATATAGCTTCCATCGGAGATACAGATCCAGAAGCAGGAGTTATGGTTGCAAGACCAGCTATTGTGCCAGTCACTAAACCAACCAGCGACGCTTTGCCATATTTGAAATATTCATATCCTGCCCAAGAAAGTGATGCTGCTGAAGCTGAAAGATGCGTAACTAAAAGAGTCATTCCTGCGTTACCATTAGCAGCTAGCTGTGAACCAGCATTAAATCCAAACCAGCCAACCCATAGCATTGATGCACCTAGCATCACATAAGCAGGATTATGTGGGGGATTACTTTTATCGTTTCTTGAACCAAGAAAATATGCAATCACTAATGCAGCAAGACCAGCAGTCTCATGAACAACCAGGCCACCAGCAAGATCAACAGTACCTAGGTCCATTAAAAATCCTCCTCCCCAAACCCAGTGTGTTACTGGTGCATAACACAAAAGCATCCATAAAGCCGAAAAAACAAGAACAAAAGAAAACTTAATTCTTTCAACATATGCACCAATTATTAAAGCAGGCGTTATTACAGCAAAAGTCATTTGGAAACCCACAAATACAGTCTCTGGTATAGTTCCGGACATACTATCGGAGTTAATTCCACTTAAGAAAAATTTAGATATCCCCCCCCCAATACTGATTAAGAGCTAAGCCATCTCCAAAAGCAATTGAGTAACCTGCAATTACCCATAAGATTGACATTAAACATGCAACTGCAATGCAGTGCATCAGGACAGATAATACATTTCCTTGAACGAACTAGTCCTCCATAAAACAAGGCCAGACCGGGTAAGGTCATAAATAGAACTAAAGCAGTTGAGGTTAAAATCCATGCAGTATCTCCTGAATTAAGAACAGAGGCAAAAGAAATCTTAGGAATTAAGATTAATAATAAGCTAAGAAAGGTAAAGAATTTCATATCAGACTCCTTAATGTTCAATAAAATATATTATAGAAAAAATTTTCTAAGAGTACAAATTCAAATTAACAATGGATACTAGAGTTTTCCTTCTCTCGAAAAAGAAAAAACCCTTATTCGTTTGTAAAATAAGGGTTTTTGAAGGAGGTAGTGATTATTCAGTATAAGCTGATTCGCTATGCTCAGAGAGATCTAAGCCTTTACTTTCAGACTCTTCATCTACTCTAAGACCGAAGAGCAAATTAACAATATATAAAATTATAAAAGTACCTATTCCAACGAAGACAAACGTTGCTAATGCTGATTTAATTTGAACCATTATTAAGCCGTCAAATTGATACGCAGCTGAAGCAAAGATTCCTGTAGCAATACAGCCCCAAAGACCTCCAACTCCATGAATTCCTACAACATCCAAGGTATCGTCGTAATTAAACTTATTCTTAAGAGAGCAAGCTGAGCAACATAATATACCTGCAACCAATCCAATAAATATTGATGAGACAGGGTCTACAAAGCCCGCTGCAGGAGTTATGGCAACTAATCCAGCAATAGCACCGCTAGCTGCTCCTACAACAGTTGGCACACCTCTAGTTGTAGCCTCGGCTATAATCCACCCAATAACTGCTGCTGCTGCTGCTGTGTTTGTATTTATAAAGGCTAAAGCTGCATCAGAATTTGCGCCTAATGCACTACCTGCATTAAAACCGAACCATCCAACCCACAAAAGTGCTGCACCAGCAACAACAAAAGGTACATTGTGTGGTGTATTTGATTTACTTCTTCTTTTCCCGTACATGATTGCAGCTACTAAAGCTGCAGTACCAGAACTTAGATGAACAACGGTGCCACCAGCAAAATCTAGCACCCCCATTCCTCCAATCCATCCTCCACCCCATACCCAGTAGCAAAGAGGAGAATAAATTAAAATTGACCATAAAATTGCAAATGCAATATATGCTGAAAATTTAGCTCTTTCTGCAATCGCTCCTGTAATTAGAGCAACAGTTATGATTGCAAATGTTCCTTGAAATGCTACAAACAAATAATCTGGAATTGTTCCATTAACTGCTCCAGTTATTCCTTGTAAAGCAAAATGTCCGACTGAACCTATAAATTGGCTTCCTTGACTGCTATCAAAAGCAAATGAGTACCCTATTAGAACCCAGACTATGCTAATAACAGCTGCTGCCGAGAAACTATGCATGAAAGTGCTAAGAACATTCTTTTTCCTAACAAGTCCTCCATAGAATAGAAACAATCCCGGTATTGTCATCATCAAAACAAGTGCTGTTGATGTTAGCAACCAAGCTGTATCTCCACTGTTAATCTCGTTAGCAGAAGCGCCTATAGGAAGTAAAAAAAGTATAAATAATAAAATTTTTGATAAACTTTTCATCTAGCTTACCTCCTTATCCCTAAACTATAAATAAGCTGGCAATTATTGTGCCAGAATCAAAGAATCATAAGGAACTCTATTCGTAAGCACTAGGCTTACGAATAGAGTCAGGAGGTAAAGTAGTTTAAGGAAGTGGTCTAGTCTCTAATTATTTGTATTTTATTTATCATTATATGCTTCAATTCCAACTTCAATTGCGTCTGATCCAACTAACTCTTCTTCAGGAGTTGGTCTTACACCAATTGTATATTTAAGAAAAATCCAAACTACTGATGATATTGCAAAGACAAACAACACTACTGATAATGCGCCAATTGTTTGGACAGCATAGCTAGTCCCATCGTTTGATATAGCTACAGCTATTGTGCCCCATATCCCTGATAATAAATGCACAGGTAAGGCTCCAACAACATCATCTACTTTCAAGTTCTCAATTAGTTTTGTACCAAAAACTGCAATCAAACCACCTACTCCACCAACCAAAATTGCTGTTGGGACTGAAGGGGCTAGAGGTTCGGCAGTGATTGAAACAAGTCCTGCCAATGCACCATTCAATGCAAAAGTAATATCAACTTTTCCGAATAAAGCTTGAGATAATGCTACTGCTACTATTAAACCAGAGCACGCCGCTATATTAGTGTTAACAAAAATGTCTGAAACTGCTATAGCATCATCCATTGATCCTATAGCTAGCTGAGACCCACCATTAAAGCCAAACCAACCAAGCCACAAAATAAAAGTACCTAATGTAGCGAGTGGGATATTTGATGCAGGGATTGGATTCGCTTTACCATCAGCTGTAAATCTTCCAATTCTTGGTCCTATTATGATAGCACCAGCCAATGCCGCGGCTCCGCCTGCTGCATGAACAAGAGTTGATCCTGCAAAATCGGAAAATCCCATCGCTGCTAACCAGCCTCCTCCCCACTGCCAGCCCATTTCAATTGGGTAGATAATTCCTGCCAATATTGCAGCGAATAGAAAGAAAGGCCACACCTTTATTCTCTCTGCAATAGTTCCTGAAACGATCGACACTGTAGTTGCGCAGAATACCATTTGGAAAAACCAATCAGAATGCGCTGCGTATCCTGTAGCAATATCTTCGGATGCTATAAAAGACGTAAAAGAACCTATGTAGCCGCCTTCTGGTATTCCGTAAGCTAAATTGTAGCCAACAATGTAGAACATAATCCCAGATATAGCATATAGCCCTATATTTTTTAAACATATTGTAGAAACATTTTTAGTCCTTACCATTCCTGATTCAAGCATCGCAAAACCAGCTGCCATCCACATAACTAGAAACCCACAAATAAGAAACAATAACGTATTGAATACAAATGCAGTCTCATCTGGACTATTAGAAGCTGCGGCTTCATTCGTAAAGAACAAGGCACAAGAACCAAAAATCAAAAAGAATAAGAAGTTTTTTAATCTTGATTTAATCATTTTAATATCCTCCATAAATTATTTAAATTTAGGCAAAAGATATGCCAACTATAAAATTAAGCTAAAATTTTTCTTACATTTGGTATTATAATTTTTATGAAGCATGATTTTGAAGAACTAGAATGCATCTACAGTTTATTAAAAAAAACTTCTAAAAAATTTCCCGAAAGGGCTGTCCTTTCTGAGTTTATAAATAATAATTTGGTCTCATTAAAATATTTTGAGCTTGTAGAAGCGGTAGAGAAAAAAACAATAGAGCTTCAAAACCTGGGAATTAAACAGAAGTCTAATATTGCAATTTCAGGATCCAACTCTATCAATTGGGTAATTACATTCTTTTCTATAATTAATCTAAAATGTACTGCCGTTCCTATTGATCCAAAAATGAACCAAAAAAGTATGGAATTTATACTAAATTTTACAAATGCGAAGCTTTTCTTAGTAGACAATATTAAAAATTTCAAAATTAGCCCAGTGTTAGAAAAAATTACATACAACATGAACAGTGTGATAATAAAACTTGAAAACGAAAGCAATAAAGAGCTTCAGTCTTTAATTCTATTAAAAAACATCGAAACAACTAATAGGCAAAGTAACAATATAGCTCAGATACTTTTTACATCTGGAACTACCGGTGATCCAAAGGGTGTAATATTAACTCACAAGAATTTATTATCTAATATTGCTGATATTCATGAAATATTGCCCTTACAAAAGTACGAAAAATCTTTTTCCATACTCCCACTTCATCATGTATACGAATTAACCTGCAGCCTCCTGCACAATATTAGCAAGGGTAATTGTATTCATTTTTGTTCAAGGATCGATATCTCAACACTAACAAAGGAGATGAAAGCAATTAATCCAACTGTCTGGCCAGTAGTACCGTTGATACTAGAAAAGATATATAAAAAAGCTATTAAAAATATTTCAAGTTCCAAGGTTAAAAGATCTCTATATAGTTTTTCGCCTAAACTCTTTGGACTTTTAATTAAAAAAGCATTGGGCTTGAAGAATATTAATTTAATTCTTTCTGGTGGAGCTCCACTAAATTTAGAAGTTGAAAAATTCTTTAGTAAAATTGGTCTTCCAATTACTCAAGGGTATGGATTATCTGAAGCTTCACCTCTAATATCAGTTAATCCATTAGGGAAACAAAAATTTGGATCTGTTGGCAAGGTTATTAGGTCATGTGAAATCAAAATTCAAAATCCTAATGATAAGGGGCACGGAGTCATATTTGCTAAAGGACCAAATATATTCTCAGGTTATTACAAGAATGAGTCCACTACGAGCGAAGTACTAAAAGATGGTTGGCTAAATACTGGGGATATAGGCTATCTAGATGATGACAACTATCTATACATTACAGGTAGAGAGAAATTTGTAATCGTCAATAAAGGTGGGAAAAATATCTATCCTGAAGAAATTGAGGAAACATTTATTCTATCAGAAATGATTGATGATATAGTTGTCTTTAGTAATGATGACATAAATATCAATGCCATTATAAAACCTGACGAATCTATAACTAGAGATAAAAATCTAGATGAGGTGAAAGACATAATTTACAAAGAAGCATTAAAACTAAATAAAAACTTGGAGAGCTTCAAAAGAATAACAAAAGTCTATATAACACTTGAAGATTTTGAGAAAACCTCAACTCAAAAAATCAAAAGATCTTTCTTGAAAAATATTAATTTAGAAAAATATCTATCAGCAAACTAACGCTAGTTGTCTATATTTAACTCTGGAATTTCTGTATTCTTCCTTAAGCTTTTTTGGTGTTAAAAGGAGTTCTTGACTAAGCATTTTATAGGGTATCTCGATTAAATTCTCTTTGGCCTTGAAAATACCAGATGGAAATTTATAGACAGATTCACCTATTTTATCCAATTCAATATTAAACATATTATCATTTAAACTTTTTATAGAAGGGATTAAGTCATAAGAAACAAGTCTTTCTCTGCATAAAATAAGTGAGAGTAAGTCTGTAATTTGAAGAAACCCCAGCTCAACATTAAATTTCTTTGTGTCTTTAGAAGGAATTTCTTCCCCTCCAAAATTTAATTTAACGACTTTATCAACTGAGGAGGTAAAGCTATTGCTATTAGAGCTCGCTCTTTGAGATTTACTATTCAAAATTTTGAAATGTTCTGATATCAACAGCGACGAATATGGAAACATTGAATTGGAAATACTTTTAATCCAGAGTTCTTCTTGTAGCGAAGTCTTCATGTTTTGAAAAGTATAAACTTGCCCCTCTTTATTAGTCTTTGGAATTTTATCATATTCAATCCACCCAGAATCGTGGTTCCTTATTGCGTATTTGAGCTCTTCAGAATTCTCTAGGCCTTGCGTTAAATCCTCATTTAGCAGTAGAAACAAATCAAGAGAAACTCTTGCATGATCA
>Ga0209362_1001034_pt1 | contig 22929 bp, 21 predicted proteins | sample SaaInlV_165m_DNA_FD_184680 | JGI IMG/M metagenome (GOLD analysis project Ga0209362, IMG submission 184680) | Marine microbial communities from expanding oxygen minimum zones in the Saanich Inlet - Saanich Inlet SI037_S3LV_110m_DNA (SPAdes)... | ecosystem: Environmental > Aquatic > Marine >...
CATGATTAATCATTTTATCTATATTAGGAGTTATAGAAGATTTTTCAGGTCCAAAAAATTTATCAGCTCTCAATGAATCAATTAACAATAAAACAATATTTGGTTTATTCATAAATTAAAAATAATGCTGAGACATATAAATTCAAATATTATTATTTTCAAATGAATCAAATTATTCAAATCTTCAGCAACAGTTGATGATTATACCTATGATGAAGAACGTACTGTTCATTTTGTTTTGTTGCAAGATCATTTAAGCTATTTAAAAAATTGTATTGTTTTTTGTAATGCATTTATTTGAATACTCCTATCATTTTCATCTTTTTGGTTAGTAGTAAAAAGCATTAATTCTTTTTGAAGAGATTCTGCAACTGGAACATCACCATAACCTAATTTAGAATTTTTAAAACAAGGTTCATTGTTAACTGTTTGATGAGCAGAATAAATTCCATCACCTCCATTTTCAACATATTTTTTTCGAAAATCATACCATGAAATATTGTATTCATTTCCAAGAAATCTTGTAGGAAATGTCCAATAGGTATTCCTAAACCCATCTTGAGTTTTCTGCGGTATGAACAAATTTGAATCAGTCATTACTTCAAGATATTGATTACCAATAGTTTCTCTTAATTTAACAAAAAATTCAACTCTTTCACATTGAGCTAAACCAACTGCTGCACATAGTTCTGGTAAACGGTAATTGTATGCAAGTATATTATGACGCTCATATTTAGGATCCTGAAATTCATCACGAGAAATTCTTACTTTACCAGTTTTTGCGGTAATATTTTTGAATCCAACACCTCCAAATTGTCTCATAGTAGTTGCTAATTTTTCATTATCAGTTGCAACAATTCCTCCATCACCTGTTGAAAGATGTTTAGAATTTTCAAAACTCCAACTACCTACATCTCCAATAGTTCCTGCTTTTTCTCCTCTATCATTTGAGGCGTAGAGACTTTCAGCACAATCCTCTAAAACAAAAAGTTGATTTAATTTTGCAATTTTCATAATGGAATCCATATCACACATGTTCCCATACATGTGTACAGGCATGATTGCTTTTGTTTTAGATGTAATTTTTTGTTTTACATCATTAGGATCAATTAAAAAAGTATCTTTCAAAACATCAGCAAAAACAGGAGTAGCACCACATTGCCAAATAGCAAAACCAGGCATTGCAACCGTTAAAGCTGGAATTATTACTTCATCACCAGCACCTACACCAAATGCCTCAAGAGCCATATGAAGAGTGGATGTACCAGAATTAGCTGATATTGCAAATTTTTTATTATGAAGTTCTGCAAATTTCTTTTCTAATTGTTCATTCATTGAACCTGATTCAGAAGCTCCAAATCCACTTTTCATTACCATGTCAATATATTTACGTTCATTTCCAACAAAACGCCAACCTTTCTCATTCATTTTATACCCTCATTGAATTTTGCTTGATTCTCTAGAAAATCTTTTTGTCTATAAAAATTAATATTTAAAATTTCTTTATTTTCTGATAAAAATTTTATTACATTTGAACCATTTTCTAAAATATCAACATTCTCATATAATTTTCTAAAAAATTGCAAATCTTCTTCATAATCTAAGGTTAATCGAATATTTTCATTACATTCAATATCATTTAATTTTACAAATTCTGTTATCAGATTTGCTTTCTCTATGAATCGTGTAATAACATCTGTATTTTCATTCTCATCGTTAACAATATCATACATTTTTTTCATACCACTTTTTTTAATAGCATATGTAAAAAATCCTGTAACAATATTTGGAGGATTTAAAATCATATCAACGTTAGACGTTTTTAATTGATTCAATGCTCTTCCTCCAATGTTATAATTATGACACAGATCATCACCATCTAAAAGTAATGCATTTTCTATATTGAATTTTGTAAAACAATCATACCATCTTTTAATTTTATTTAATAATGCACCACGAAAAAATTCTATTTCATGTTGTTTAGCTATAGATTCAAAAATATTATCAGTTTCAGAAGTCGATGTTGCTAAGATTACCGGAAAACCAGTTTGTTTTGCTCGTTCAATTACAATATCAATTGAACGTAAATTATTTTTAATATTCATTATAGATTTACCAGGTAATCGAGATGATGTGTTTCTAACAGTTACAATTGCGGCATCAGTAAAGTTTATCATAAAATTTCATATTATATCTAACTTAATTTCCTTGTGGTTTTTTGTTAAATTTTAGGGGATTTGTGTATAATTCTCATATTCAACATCATGATCAACCATCATTTTAACAAGTTCTCTAAAGCTTATTTTTGGTTTCCAATTGAGCTCTTTTTGAGCTTTCGTTGAATTTCCAAATAAATCCTCAATATCAGTAGGCCTCATTACATCTTGATCAAATTCAACAAAATCATGCCAATCTCCAAGGTCACAAAACTCTGTTGCTAATGAAAGAAACTCTTCTACAGAATGTGATTCACCAGTAGAGATGACATAATCATTAGGGTTTTTTTGTTGTAACATAAGCCACATTGCTTCAACATAATCTCCAGCAAAACCCCAATCTCTTTTTGCATTAATGTTTCCAAGTTTTAAGACATTGGTTTTCTTAAATTTTATTCTAGCTAAAGTAGATGTAATTTTTCTAGTAACAAATTCAAGACCACGTAAAGGAGATTCATGATTAAATAAAATTCCACAACAAGCAAAAATATTGTAAGCTTCTCGATAATGATTTGTAATATGATGACCAAAAACTTTTGCTGCACCATATGGACTTCGTGGTACTAATGGAGAGACTTCATTTTTTTCACCAGGATAATTGCCATACATTTCACTTGAAGAAGCTTGGTAGAATTTTGCATCGGGTGCATTTTCTTTAATTGCTTCCAAAACACGAAGTACACCTAAACCTGTTATATCTGCAGTCAAAATTGGTTGTTGAAATGATGCACCGACAAAAGATTGTGCAGCTAGATTGTATATTTCATCAGGTTCAGATTGACGAATAGCAGAAGTAATAGAACCGTGATCAGAAAGATCAGCTTTTATCGTATTGACTTTTTCAAATGTTTGTAATTCTTCTAATCTTTCAAAACATTTGTGACTGGTTCTTCTAAAAGTTCCAAATACATTATATCCTTTGTCCAACAAAAATTTAGATAGATAAGCACCATCCTGTCCTGTAAGTCCAAAAATTAAAGCATTTTTCAATTTATCACCAATCCATTTTCTACTATTTCATCTAAGAATTTTTTAAAGCCAATTCCTCCATTTTCATGACCTTTCCAAACCTCAATAGCAAAACTCTTCTCTACGTGTTTATTAAGAATTGGTATTATTTCTTTAAAATTCATTGTACCTTCACCGTACTGTAATCCTTCTCCATCAATACCATCAGCATCAGACAAGTGAAAATGATCTACAAAATATTCAATATTTTTAATCTCATCTACTAAATTCATCCCTTTTACATTACAGAAAAGTTGTGAATGACATAAATCATAACAAACCCTTAATCCAGTTTTTTTACAATAATTTACCATTTCATTAGTACTTAGAAATGCACTACAATTCCATCGTCCTCCAAAAAACCATGCATAAGGAGGCATATTTTCAAGCAAAAAATTAACTCCAGTTATATCTAATTTTTTGATTGCATCAGAAATTCCATCTTGCATACGTTGTTTTTCTTCTTCTGAAGGTTCAGTCAATGAATAACCACCAGGATGTACAACGATAGAAGGAGTGTCGACAAAATGAGAATTTAAAGAAAGTGTTTTTTCAATTGCTTTTTGAATTAATTCTAAAGATTTTTCTTGAGAATGAATTTGATTGGTTTCTTTCAAATTAGTAATATCTAATAATTTTCTGTCAAAATATTCATAACAATGGACAATCAATTGTTGTGAGTAATTTTTTTCAAGAGTTAAATTTAGATCGCTATCAGAAAAATGAAATTCCAAAATTTTTGGTTCAAATTTTAGAATATCTCCCATATCTTGTTTTCTAACTTTCATTCCAAGAATCATAAGTCATCAGTTTGTATATAATCGCCCTTTTTTATTTGTCGCTTAGATTTTTTTCCCAATATTTCATAATAGTATTGTGGAGAAAGACCTCTGGCAGGACCTTTAACATCAATATTTTTTTCTGAAAATTCTTCATTTTTTTGAATGTCAGTTTTACATACTAATGATTTCCCCAAAACTTCACGTTGAAGAATTTCTCCACGGGTCATTCGTTTAATTGGTTTTCCTTTAGCTTTTTCTGAATCTCTAATGTATTTAACAAGTGTAGAAAATTCTTCAGGTTCTAATGATGCAGATTGATCTATTCCCTCCATTGTTCTATCCAAAGTAATGTGTCTTTCAACCACAACTGCACCTAAATTTGAGGCTGTAAGTGTTGGAATTATGTCAGATTCATGTCCGCTATATCCAATAGGAACTTGGAATTTTTCATACAAAACTGGAATTAATTCCAAATTTAACAAATCAATAGGTGAAGGATATGTACTGTTACAATGTAATAAAATAAAATTTGCTTGTTGATTTTTTAAAAACTCTACAGTTTTTTCAATTTCATTCATTTCAGACATTCCAGAAGAAATTATCATAGGTTTATTTTTTGAACAAACATATTTCAATAAAGGAAAATTTGTAATATCAGCTGAGGCAATTTTATAAGCAGGAACATTAAATTTTTCTAAAAAGTCAACACTGTCAGTGTCCCACGGAGTACATAAAAATGTAATATTTTTTTCTTTACAATATTCTATAATTTGTTGATATTCATCTTCACCAAATTCAACTTCTTTTAAAACACCTATCAAAATTTCAAATCCTTGACTTTCAAGATTTGGATCATTTAAAAGATCATTTTTGTATAGTTGATTTAAAGAACGTTTTTGAAATTTAACAGCATTTGCCTCAGCAGATACTGCAACATCAATAAGTTGTTTTGCTAAATCTAATTTACCGTTATGATTAATACCAATTTCAGCTATAATATAACAGGGATTATTTTTTCCAATTAGAACATTATCAATTTCAATAGAGTTTGGTAGTTTATTCATTCCTTATCATATTCTCAATTAGTAGACAATAAATTAATTGTCGCATTACTAATACGTTTAGTAGATCTTCCATCAAATTTAAAAAATAGATTATTTCGTGCCTGAAGAAAGTTTTCATTCAATGTAATTGCTTTTTTAAGAAATCTTTAAATTAATTTGGTATCTTTATTAAAAATTTCTAAATAATGTAATAATCTTTCTTTAAAAAATATCACTTGTTCTAAATTTTCATCATAAATATTATTTAGTTCATTTGGATCATTCTTCAAATCATAAAATTCCCATTTTTCATTACTATCATTATAAATTAATTTTCCATTATTACTCCTAATAGAAAAAATATTATGTTTTTTAGGAGATGGCCATGGACCATCCAAACCACCAGTTTCAGAAAAAATTAATCTATCCTCCGAATTATTAATTGAAGATGGAAGTAAAGTTATACCATGTAAATTTTTACAATAACCATCAATTTCTAGACCAGCTAATTCAATTATTGTGGGGAAAATATCTAATGAACTACATTGATTTTGAATTATTTTAGGACTACTATTAGGAATATGAATAATACAAAAAACATTTACGGTATAATCATATAAAAAAGTACCATAAGCTTTTTCACCTTTTTTTTCACCATGACTTGTTCCATGATCCGACGTAAAAATAACAATTGTTTTATCATAAATACCAAATTCTTTAAGTGAAGTTAAAAAATCATTGATTACATCATCGCATTCATCTAAATGTGAATTAAATCTTAATTTATTTTTCTCTATATTATTAAAATATTCATTTTCATTTGTTTTATCATATTTTTTTAAAACTTCATTCACAAGATAACTATGTAATATAGAATGTTGCAGAAAAAGAAAAAATTTTTTCTTTTTAGATAATTCTTTTAATAATTCTCTATATTCAAATTTATAATCTATTTTATACTCATCATAAATTTCATATTTTTCAAATCCTTGTTTAGGTACAAAACGTTCACTAGCTCCATAATGTGCTGTAAAATAACCCTCTTGTTTTAAAATTTCAGATAATGTTGTAACCTCATTTTTTTTAAAATTAAACATACTATGATATGCATCAACACCATGTTGTGAAGGATATAAGCCAGTTATGATACAATGTTCTGCAGCTAATGTATATGGTGAAACTGAAATCATTTTTGAATAATAGAGACTATTTTTTTTAAGAGATGTTAAAGTAGAACAATGTTCTACTGCATCTTGTCTTAAACCATCTAGACTTATGAGTATAATATTATAATCTTTTAATGAATTTGACATTTTAATATTCGATACATATTTTCATTATCCTTTATTTATTAAATTTAATATTGTATTAGCACCACGTTCAGCAGATTTTCCATCATTTTTATAAAATAATTTTTTACAATCTTGAATAAACTTTTCTGATACTAATACATCCTGGCGAATAAAATTATTAATCATATTATTCAAATTATCCATATTTTTACATAATAAAACATGGCCAGATTGAATTCCTTCATCAACTAAAGGAAATAATCCTAAATTTGTATTAGTCTCCAAAATAATCAATCTCTTACCAGAAAATGAAGTTTCAGTATGAGTGGTTGATGCTCCAAAAGACAATACCAAATCGTAATTGGGCAATATACTCTGTAAATTTTCAGATTGAAGTATTTCAGCATTAAAATTTAAATTTTTTAATAAATTTTCATAAAAACTTTTATTTTCTTGTGCAGGGTGAATTTTTAATGAAAATTCAATATTAGTTATTTCAGATAATTTAGAAAACATGGAAGTTAAAAATGAATTACGCTGATTAAAAGTCCATATTCCATGCTCATAAAGAGTATCAGTAACAATTAGTAATTTGATTTTATTAGAATTAATTTTAGGATTTTTAGATATTACAAAATCATTATTTAATTGATCTAACAAAGGATGTCCAATTAAGATTAATTTTTCTTTTTCAAATCCCAAGTTTTTTAATAATTGAATTTGAGATTCAAAATGTACTAATACTAAATTTGCTAAAAAATTTGTCCTAGGTTTTTTATTAAAATTAAATATAATTAGATCTTGAAAAAATTCTTTAATAATTTGTACAAAATTTATTTTTAATGAAATTTGAGTTTTTAGTAAAAATAACAATTTATAAATCATAAATTTACCTCGACGTAAAAAATATTTTTCATTTTCAGTATCAGTTGGAACTCCAGATAAAAAAAATCTTCTAAATGTATGATATGTTCCCTTTTCTGAAGTGAAAAAAGTTGGAATAGAGGAACCTGCAAAAGAAATGATAGGAATTTTAAGATGATCTGCAGCTAATGAAAAAGAATATTGAATTGGTTCAATTCCTATATTTACAATTATTACATCTGGTTTTAAAGACTGTAGTAATTTTAAGGCATTAGGAAATGTATGAATATCAACAATATGAGAAAATTTATCAGAAGAATTTATAATTTTATTAGGTTGACAAATTACCCAAATAATTTCACAGTTAATTTTTTGATTTAATTCGTTATGAATTGATTTAAAATATTGATTTCGTATGGTATTCTTATCAGGCATAGAAGTCGTCATTACTAAAAATTTCATTATTATAACAGATGTAATGATTTTTGAAGATGTAAATATCTGTTGATAAAGATAAATCATTCACTTAATTTGAAAACTAATAAGAGAATTTTTAAGACTAGGAAAATCTAAGTTTTATTAGAAGAATATGAATACAAAAAAAACAACATGGAAGAAACCCATTATTGAACATGGAAAATTAACAAAATTCAACTATATTGTTCAATATCCAGAAAAACTAATTTTAGGAAAAAATTTTGATATTGGTGGATTTACATATATTAATTGTAAATCTGATGTAAGTATTGAAGATAATGTTCAGATAGGATCTCATTGTGCAATATACTCCCATTCATCAATTGATAATAAAAAAGGTAAAGTAATTCTAAAAAAAAATTGTAAAATTGGAACACACAGTACTATAATGCCCAACATAACAATTGGAGAAAATTCTATTATTGCTGCTTATTCGTTCGTAACAAATTCCATTCCAAAAAATGAGTTATGGGCCGGTATTCCTGCAAAATTTAAATCAAAATTATAGATTAAATTTATACAATTCCACTGTCTTCGGCATCATCAATATCAGTTGTACTGAATATAGCTAAATCTTTATCTCCACCTTTGATACATTTTCCATTTTTATTAAGATCAAAATTCCATTGATGTCTTGGACACACTAAAATTCCATCCTCAATTTTTGCATTTTTTAAATCTTCACCCATATGAGGGCAAGAGCGTTGAATTTTGAAATTTTTATTATTAGATTTAACAATTACAGTTTCAGGACATTTTGATTTTAAATCTAAATTTTCCATTCTTTGCATAATATTTGAATCTCCTCCATATTGTAATAATGCAAATAAAGCACCATTGTAAATATCAGGTTCTCTTTTTACTTGAAATCTTAAACTCAAAAATAGTTCCTCCCATTCCAATTGCTCATTTAAAATCATATTCAAAAATTTTGATTCTATTGTAAATTGATAATGTGGTTTACCTATAGAATTTTCATAAATTTGTGGTATACTTTGTTGAAAATCTACTTGCCAAGTTCCTCCATTCTTCCCAACTATATTAAATTCAACTAATTGTTCAATATTTGATGAAAAATACTTACTAGAATTAATAAGATCATTAATATGATTTTTAAATTTTTCATAAAGGTTATTTGATGGTTCTGGAATATCTTCAAGGAATTTTTGAATGTATGGAAGACGTTTTTTTTGATATTCAATTAGATATTGTTTTTTTTGTTTAAAATTGAAAGAATTTTGATTATCAAAAATTATTTCCTCATTAGAATTTAAAGATACATTATCATCAGGCATCATAAGAGAAATTTTTGATTCTAAAATTTTATCATTTATTTTAGGTAAAAAATCAGAATGATCTGGAAAAATTCCACTGTTTACAAAATTATAATCAAAACAATCATTCTCAAGAAAACAAGGAGGTCCTGCAGAAGGAACAACATATTTTGCATTAATCATATTTACTACATTTACAAATGTATCTTCTAATCGACTTAATACAGATTGAATAGCATTTTGATTTGTTTGTAAATCATAATCATAAACCATAGGATACCAAATTGCACCTGAAAATTGTGTAAACAATAAATCTATTCCAATTTTAGAGAATCTTTCCATATATTCCTGAGAAAGATAACAGTCATTTTTATTTAAAATAGTAAAACCATCACATTTAATGAGTAAGGATGAATCTCGTTTATATTTTCCAGGATCTGTAACAATAGTAACATCAAAATTTTCTGATAAGTTTTTTTGTTCCCAATCATTTAATTCAAAAATATTTGTAAAACCTATTTTTTTAAAAGAATTTTTGAAAGATTTACTAAAATAATTAGCAATTATAATTTTTGTATCTTTTGGTAAAGTATCTAAAAAAGATTCGTCAAAATGATCATGATGTTCATGACTAACATAAAGATAATCAATGTCATCAAATAATTTTTTATCTATATTTTCATTAGATGGGAATTGGTGCCATCTAGCTAGAAATCCACCGGTCTCACTAAACCAAGGATCACAAAGTAATTTACAATTTTTCCCACTTATTAAAAGACCTGCTTGACCTAAAAACTTAATTTCCAATACAATTTAATTGATTTAGATGGGATTTAATTATTATTATTATTTTGTAAATTAATATGATGAAAATTTGTTTTATTTATTCAAATCGTGCTGAATATTCAGAATTAAAACCATTTATAGAATATTTTCAATTAAATACAATCACAAAAGTAATTGATATTTCTAAAAAAATTAAAAAGTTAGAGAATGATCTAAACTTATTTAAAATATATGAAGAATGCTACAAAAAATTTTCAAAAGAGAAATTTGATTATATATGCATTTTAGGGGATAGAAGAGAATTACCGTTTATTACATTAGCCGCATTTTATTTAGATATTAAAATTATACATATAGCGGCAGGAGATTTTTCAGAATCAAATACAATTTATGATCAATATATCAGACCCATGATTTCTATTCCATCTAATTTTCAAATTTGTTTCTCAAAAGAATCTAAAAAAAGTGTTGAAAAATTATTTTTAAGTATACCATATTTAAAATCTAATGCTCATTTTTTGGGAAATCCAGTTTTCAAAAATATAGATCAAACAAAAATAAAAAGAAAAATTAAAGAAGAGTATGATCTTGTATTATTACATCCACAATCATTATCAAAAAAAGAAACAGAAAAAGATGTGAAATTCTTAAAAGATAAAATTAAAGATAAAAAAACTATTTTCATATTAGGTAACAATGATAAAAATTCAGGAATAATCCTAAAATTTTATAAAAGTTTAAAAAATAAAAAATATATTTTTAAGGAATCATTAGAGAAAGAAAAATATTTTAGTTTAGTCAAATATTGTGACAATTATTTTACTAATAGTTCAAGCATAGATGAAATTAAAATTCTAAATAAAAAATGTATAAAAATAATTGGAAAAAGAAATCAAAAAAGAAACAAAGATTCTTTTAATAAAAATTCACCTGAATTATTATTAAAATTATTAAAAAAATCTCATAATAAAAATAATTTATAATAATAATTTACCAATATCATTTTTTGAAAAAATTTGATCTAAATTACATTCTTCTTTAGTACTAGCTTGAAGTATCAAAATACTTGAATTTATAGTACTAATCTGAACTCCATTTTTATCAATTTTAATTATTTTACCAGGAGTTTCAAAACTTTCATCTAAAATTATTATTTTCCAAATTTTAATATGTTTACCATCTAAAATGGCAAAAGCTCCAGGATAGGGATACGTAGTAGCTCGAACTAAAGTTTGAATTTCATTTGATGATTTGTTCCAATAAATTTTTCCATCATCAGGTGTTCTTTTTGGCCAATTTTCAATAAATTCATCAGTATTTTGTTTTTTTCGTAAAAAGGTATTATTTTTAATTTTATTTAGATTATCGATTATCATTTGTTCTCCAAGTATTGTTATTTTATCATAAAGTGAAGTTGCATCATCATCATCATCAATTTCAAATATTTTTTGATCTAAAATATCACCATCATCAATACCTTCTTCAATAAAAAAGAAAGTTAATGCACTATGTTTTAATTTCTTCAAAATAGTCCAAGGGATTGGTGCCCTACCACGATATTTTGGCAATTGAGTAGGATGTGAACCAATTACACCAAATCTGGGAATAGTTAGTATGTCATTTTTTAATAATTGTGACCAACCCATTACCAAAATAAGATCTGGTTTGATTTTTTTTAATAATTCAATATTTTCAGAATCATTAATGTTGTCAACTTTAACATGTTGAAATGAGTATTTTTTAGAAAGATCATCAAAATCTGAAAAATCACTATAATTATTTTTTTTTGAATCTAAATAAGTAAAAACAACTGAAATATTCCAACCGAATTTCAATATAGTCGATAAAATATCATGACTAAATTTAACGCCTCCAATAAATGCAATATTCATTATCTAAATTTAAAATACTTTAATTTAAATCTGAAAAAAAATAACAAGTTTTATGGCATTTATTGTTGCTGAAATTGGAATTAATTGGGATGGAGATTTAGAATTAGCAAAAGAAATGATATTACAATCAAAAAAATGTGGTTGTGATGCAGTAAAATTTCAGGCATTTACAGAAGAAACAGTAAAAGAACACCCAGAAAAAAATCGCTTAATTAAATCCTCAATTTCAAAAGAAAATATTGAATCAATTCATAAATTTGCAAAAAATGCAAATATAGAATGGTTTTGTACTCCAATGTATCTTGATGCTGTTTCATTAATTGAACCATTTGTTAAAAAAATTAAAATTAGATATGGAGATGGAAAAATATTATTTGAAAATAAATCATCAAAATTGATCGATGCTATTTTAAGAACAGAAAAAGATGTAATAATTAGTTCTGAAATTAATCCAAAGAAATTAAAAATTTATAATAATCCAAAAATTAAATGGCTTAATGTTGTTCCTAAATATCCATGTACTTTTGAAGAAATTAATTTTACAGAAATAAATGATTTTGATGGTTACTCAAATCATTGTCCAAATATTATTGCACCAATCACAGCATCAATATTAGGTGCAAACATAATTGAGGTTCACATTACATCAGATAAAAAACAAAAATTTATCGATAATCCAGTAAGTTTTGAGTATAATGAATTAGAACAAATGGTTAATCAAATTAGAAATTGTGAACGAATTAAAAAATAAAAATAATAGTAAAATATTATTACCTGTATTAAATAATACATTGTATTGAAAATCCTTATTATTGCAGCACATCCAGATGATGAAGTTCTTGGAATGGGAGCTACAATAAAAAAATTATCAAAAAAAAGACATGAAATACATCTATGTGTTGTTACAGACGGTGCATCTGCACAATATCAAGATAAAAAAATGATAAAAATTAGAAAAGATGCTTGTGTGAAGGCAGGCAAAATTTTAGGTATTACAAAATTTACTTTTTTAGAATTTCCTGACGCAAAATTAGATACTATTTCACAACTAGATATTAATAAGAAATTAGAAATAATAATTAAAAAAAATAAACCTGAAATTGTGTATACAACACCATATCATGATTTAATGAAAGATCATCAAAAAGTTAATGAATCTACATTAGTTGCTACTAGACCAACATCAAGTAGTGTAAAAAAAATTCTATGTTATGAAATTCCTGGAATAACAAAAAATCCATTTAAACCAAATATTTATGAAAAAATAGATAAAGAATTTGAATTTAAGAAAAAAGCATTTCAAATTTATAAAAGTGAGGTAATGAAATTTCCACATCCAAGATCTATTAAAGCCATTGAAAATTTAGCTATTTATCGTGGAATGCAGTCAGGTTTAGAAAAAGCTGAAGCATTTGAATTAATGATGCATATATCAGATAATTGAAATTAACATGGGGGGGAAAATAATTTGTTTAATTGCGGCTAGAGGAGGTTCTAAAGGAGTACCAGGAAAAAATATTAGAAAATTAGGAAATAAACCATTAATTGCACATACTATTGAATCAGCAATTAAATCAAAATTATTTGATAGTGTAGTTGTAACAACTGAGGATAAAAAAATTGCTGAAATATCAAAAAAATTTGGAGCAGACGTACCATTTCTACGTCCAAAAAAATTAGCTACAGATAATGCAAATTATAATGAAGTAATAATGCATGCAATTACCAAATTGAAATCATTAAATTATAAATTTGATATTTTGGTTAATCGAGATTGTACTGTTCCGTTCATAAGAAATGTAGATATTAAAAAATCAATTAGAATATTAAAAAAAGAAAAATGTGATCTAGTTTGTAGTGTTTATAGACAACATCATAATCCATATTTCAATATGATGGAATTAAATTCAAAAGGTTACTTGAAATTTAGTAAAAAAATGAAAAATCGTTCTCTAGGTAGACAAAAGTCACCCATAGTTTATCAATTAAATGGGTTATTTACCATAAATGTAAATCAATTTCTCAAATATGGCAAAATATACATGCCAAAAGTATTACCAATTGAAATTCCTGCTGAAACTGGACATATGATAGATACTGAATTTGAATTTCAAATTGGAGATTGTGTAGCCAAAAAAATTATAAAATTAAAATAACATTACCAAGCTGTCCAACCACCATCAACAACTAAATTAGTTCCTGTAACATAAGATGAGGCATCAGATATTAAAAATAATAATGCACCATCAAAATCAGATTTATCGGCCATTCTACCTAACATAGCTTTTTCAGAATATTTTTTTACAAAATTTGGTTTATGATAACTAGTATCTTTAACTCCACCTAAAGATAATGTATTAACTCGAATGTTTTTTTTCTGCCAATATGCTGCAAGATATTTAGTTAAATTAATTATTGAGCCCTTGGTTGCAGCATACGATATTGGTAAATTAAAATCAACCTGGTCATAAATTCGTTGATCTGCACCTACAATTCCATAAATTGAGGAAATGTTAATAATTATTCCTTTTTTTTGTTTTAACATAATTTGACCAAATTCTTGACAAAAAAGAAATACAGCTGTTAAATTAATAGACAAAGAGTTTTGCCATGTTTCATATGAAAACTTTTCAAATGAAGTTTTTTTAGTTTTTTTAGTAACAGAAGATTTTGTTGTATATGCTGCATTATTTATTAAAACATCAATAGTTTTGAAATCTTTCAAGATGGATTTTTTTAAAGATTTAATTTCTTTAGAATTTGAAAGATCACAAGTATAGGAACGAGTTTTTGTACCATATTTTGATTTAATAGATTTTTCTAATTTTTTATTTTGTTTTTCATCAATATCAACTAAAATAATATTTGCACCCTGTGAACTTAAAAATTCAGCATAATGAGAGCCCAAGAAGCCCGCAGAACCAGTTAACACAATATTCTTATTCTTTATATCAAAAATATTTTTTCTCATAATTGAACTGCTTTTTTTATCTTCGATGATCTTAATATTGCTAACGCAATTTGTAAAACCACAAAACCATCCTCTACAGAATTCATACTTTGATTATTATTTTTCAAACAATTAAGAAAATATTTTAATTCTTCTTTATACGTAGAGTCAAAATTATAATTAATTAAAGAAAATTCTTTTTTCCATCTTTTTGTTTTTGGATTAAATATTTTTACACAATTAATCTCAGTATCCCAATAAATTATTCCTTTTTCCCCAATAATTTTACAGCTTCTAAATGGAAAATGCTGAAAATAATCTAAATGTAGTTCAGAAATAAAATTATTTTTAAATAATAATAAACTTGAGGATAAATCATCAACATTAATTTTTAAATTACTGAATTTTCCATTCATAGAAATTACTTCATTAACATCACCAAAAAACCAATACAAATAATCTATTTCATGTATGGATGTTAATACAACTCCACCACCTAATTCTTTTCTAGAAGCATAACTTTTTTGATAATTTTCACTAGAATGCCAATCAGGTAAATATGAACCATTTTCAACTTTAACTGAATGTATCTTACCAATTTTGTTTTCATTTATTAAATATTTTATTTTTTTTATGCAAGGATGAAATCTTAAATTACATCCCATCAGTGTAACTAAATTATTTTTTTTAACTAAATTGATTAATTGTTTTACGTTTTTCATTTCATGGGATAAAGGTTTTTCTATAATAAATGGAATTTTTTTTTGTGCAAGAATTAATGCAGTATTAGCGTGTAAATTACTTTCATTTGAAATTATTGCAAAATCAAAAGAACTAGTAAGACAATTTTCTAAATTTTTTATAATTTTACATTTTTGCTTTTTTAAATAAGTATCAATTTTTCTATTAGTACAAACAGTAATAAAAATACCATCTAATTCAGATAAATTTTGAATATGGCGTTTTCCTATGGAACCATATCCTATAACTAAAGCTTTCAAACGATTATAGCAAGAATTAGAAGAATATTAGTTTTCAAAAAGTAGTTAATAGTAATAAAAATATGATTTTTAAAATTTAACATCATAGTAAAGTCTATAATGTAAAATTTTAAAATAACAATACATATTTTAAAAATAGGATAATGATTAAAATGAAATTAAATCAAGCATTAGTGAAAGAATTCAAAAATAAGACTATTCTTATTACTGGAGGGGCAGGTAGTGTTGGTTCTGCAGTTGTTAAAAGACTACTAGATTATCCTGTTAAACAAATTAGAGTAATAGATACTGACGAACATTCACTATTTACATTAAATCGGTCTTTAAAAAATAAAAAAGTTAGATATCTTTTAGGAGATATTTTAGATAGTGAACGAATTGAAATGGCAGGTTATAATACAGATATTGTTATTCATTTAGCTGCCATAAAAAATATTGAAGTTACAGAATACAACCCAATTGAAACTGTAAATACCAACATTAACGGAACGATAAATATGATTAAGATGGTAACTAAAAATAAACCAAAAAAATTTCTAAATATTAGTACGGATAAAGCAGTTGAAGCATCAACACTTTATGGTTCAACAAAACATCTTGGAGAACGATTAATTTCTTGGGCAGGAATTCATCTTAACCCACCCACGAAATTTGCTACTGCAAGATTTGGAAATGTAATGGAAACAAGAGGAAATGTTTTTGAAGTCTGGAACGATGAAAATAATAAAAATAAACCACTTTCAATTACGCATCCATCAATGGAAAGATATTTCTTTCATCTTAATGAAGCAGTAGAATTTGTTTTAGCATGCATTCCATTAATAAACAAAGGTGAGATATTTGTTCCAAAAATGAAATCATTTATAGTTAAAGATATGGCTAATAAAATTTCTAAAAAACATAAAATAATTGGATTAAGAGAAGGAGAAAAAATGAAAGAAATTTTAATGACTAAAAAAGAAGAAGAAAATTCTATAGAAAAGAAAAATTTATGGATTATTAATAATAAAAATTCTAAATTTGCTTAGTTTCAAAAAACTCATAGATAGATTGAACTAAATAATTTTTTTCCTCGTTAGTCATATTTGGATACATTGGTAGTGTCAATATTTCATTTGAAACAGATTCAGTTACAGGAAGATTAGAATCAATTGTCGAAATTTGATTTTGATAAAATGAAGTTTTATGAATTGGGTAAAAATAAACTTTAGAAAAAATACTTTTTTCTAAAAGAAATTCATGTAATTTTTCCCGAATTTGATTATTTGCTAATCGAATAGAGTACATTTGATAAATATGATCATAATCATTAGGTGGAGAAGGAACTTGTATTTCTGGTATTTTTTTGAGTCTTTCAGAAATATACACAGCATTATTTTGTCTCATTTTGATAATTTTATCCAGCTTATGTAATTGAGAAATTCCTAACGCTGCAGTCATACTAGACATTCTCCAATTATAGCCTAATTGTAAGTAATTTGCCATTGATGGATTTTCAAAATATGATTTTTTATCTAATCTACCATGTGATCTGATAAGTTTAATTTTTTCATATACTTCTTTAGAATTAGTTACAACTGCTCCACCCTCACCTGTTGTAAGTACTTTATTTCCACAAAAACTAAAAATTGAAGAATCCGCAATTGAACCAGTTTTTTTACCTTTAACAGATGATCCTAACGATTCAGCAGCATCTTCAATTAGTATTAAATTATTTTGTTCAGCAATTTTTTTAATCTCATTAATCTGACAAGACATCCCACCATAATCCATTGGCATTATTACTTTTGTTTTGGGAGTAATTTGTTGTGAAAGTAATTTTGGATCTAAACCATATGTAATTTCTTCAATATCTGAAAATTTAGGAGTTCCATTAACAAATAAAACAGAATTAACAGTAGAAATAAAAGAAAATGAAGGAACAATAACTTCATCATTAGTACCAATTTCATAAGCTAGTAAAGTAGAATGAAGTGCAGATGTGCCAGAATTTAAGGTAATACAATAATCAGTTCCAACATAATTTTTTAAAGTATTTTCAAGTTCTTCAATTTCGGGTCCAAGTGCCCAATCTTTACCTCGTTTGATGATTTTTGTAATTAAATTTAGATCCTCATCATCAGTGTAGATCTTGTAAAGTGGGATTTTCCAATCAGTCATGTCATGGAATTTATTTAATTAAACCAGTTCCAACTTTGAATTTTTTATGCCAAACTTCATCTCTGTCTTGTTCAAATAATTTTGTATTATACCATTTATCCATAATTTTCCAAAATTCTTTATGAGATATTCTTGTAAAATCACAAAAAGCATCAACAATTCCTTGATCTAATTTGCCATCTAGTTCTTCTACAATTGGAATCATTTCATCCCTGGTATTTACCCCATATCTTATCCAACGAGATGCATTATCAGTTGCAACTGCATGCCCATATTTCAAATATTTAAGAAATGGATTTAACATGTAACCTAAAGAATCAATTTGATCAAAATTATCAATTGAACCTTCTCGTTGGTATTCATGCCCTAAATGTCTAAAACCATTTCTTTTAGCAACTTCGTAATTATGAATAGCATTCCATTGTACAAAATAACTAAGATATGTTGGTTCTAAACCAAATTCTTTGACTTTATTTACATCAGGTTGTTTTGCAGATTGTAAATCTTTTTCAGATAATTGGCCATCTTTAAACCAAATATCCCATACAGGTTTTACAGTATCATTTAATGGTTGTAATAATGCGGATGAAGTTTCGGAATCATATTTACCACCATAAGTATAATTGACATCTTCGCCATAAATTATTAATTTAATTCCTAATTTCATAGCCATTTGAATTGGAAATGAGTATAGTAAAGCATCCTGATACCATCCAGGAGAACCTAATTCTTCTAATGCTTTTTTGAACATTATTCGAGCAACATGTCGATTTGGATTAAACATAATTGTATCACACCCAAATGTATCTGAAATATTATCCTGATTTTGTCTTCCAGTTTCAGTCCAATCTATATTTCCAGCAGTTACAAGAAGAGGATTCATTTTCATTTTTTCTTTCATAATATAAGTTTGAAAATGAGAATCTTTTCCCCCTGATGCAGCAATTATACAATCATAGTTGTCACCATTACAACCTCGGTGTATATCACATAATTGTTCTAATTCTTTCCATCGACTATCCCAATCAATTGTTTGTTGTTTTTCATAGCTTCTACATCCAGTACAAACTCCTTGTTCATCAAACTTAATCCCAGGTCTAGTATCAGTCATTAAACATTTTGAACAATATTTCATGAAAAATAAAGATAAAACTTACCTTATTAATTTTCGTTATTATTAATCAGATTACAATAATTTATTTTAGATATTATCAAATATTCTTTAAAATTTTGGCTAATTCTTTAGAGGCACTTCCATGATTACTGAAATATTTTTTTAAGTGTTCTTGACCATTTTGAATTAAATTATTACAAAAATTATTATCGAACAAGATTTGTTTTAAAGATTCCTCAATATCATCTCCATCAGAAATTGTCAATAATGCATTATCTTTCATGAATTCAAAATTATAATAATTATCCATAGTGTATATATTTAAAATTGGTTTCTTTAAGATTAATCCTTCGTAAATTACTGTTGATGGGAAAAATTCTGTGTTAATGTTGATCATAAGATCACATGATTCAATTATTTCTAAAATTGACTCTAACTGATAAATTTTTACAGTAGGATTTAGTTTATGAATTAATTTTTTTACATATTCATTACCAGGATCAAATGTTGGATGCATTTTAATAATTAATCTAGTATTTGGTAGTTTTTCAATAATTGAAAAAATTTGTTTTAGTAATTTCTCTATACGTAAGTAAGTATTTGTATCTGTTACTGCATTATATTCCTGAATAACTTGAGGAGTGATCAAAATAACTTTTTCAGAAGTGTTTTTTTGAAAAGTATTTCTATTAAAAAATACATCATGTCTCGGACTACCAGGAACTAGTATTTTTTCATCGGATATATTTCGAACATTTGTTAAATAATTTTTTTGAATATTTCCCCATAGAGCAATTTTATCATTAAAAATAGGATACATATTGCTAATATCATAGATCGATATTTCTGGAACATAATTAGTACCGCCATGTTCTAATAAAATGGAATCAATTTGGTTCTTGTTAACTTCAAGAATAGCCTTTTCAGTTTCTCCAAGAACATTAAGTGATAAAATGCAATTAGGTTTTACAGTGTTGAGAAATTTTTTTGAAAATATTATTAATTCAAGATATTCTTGTAATCGTCTTTTGTAAGTATAAAGTAGTACATCATGAATGGAATTCCAAAATGATTTTTTTTCAATAGAAAAAATTTTTTTGAGGATTTCAGAATTTGACCACAATTCATCTAATTCTTTTAAATATTTTTTACAAAGTGTTACAGCTTCATCTTTTTCATTTTTTGTTAAAAATTTACTAGGGGTAATTATTTTACAATTAAATTTTTTTAGAATTTTTACAGAAGCAAGATTCCACATAGCAGAACGACGCATATTTAAGAAAACTAAATTCCCATTAAAATCTTCTAGATTCTCTAAAAGATTAACATACTGAAGTGGGTTGAATTCAACAAATAGAATTGATTCGTTTTTATTTTTTGGATTAAACCATAAATTGAATAATGAACCTAAAAATGATTCAACTGAATTTTTTATTTTAGTATATGTTTTTCTTGGAATAGGAATAGAAATTGGAGTTTTCCCAACATTAAAACGTAATAGAATTTTATCCCAAACTAATAAAAAATCATGATTACTTTCATCAAAAATATTGAGATTAATTTTATAATCAGATATAGAATTTATCATTTCTGAAAAATGCGATGAACAAATAATTTTTTCAGGTTTTTCTTTTTCAATAATTCTTTTAATAGTTAAGAAGCTGTATATTTCTCTAACAAGAACTTGGTGCAATTCATTAGTATCAAGAACATTCAAAAGATTAACATCTTCATAATTAAGAAATTTTGAAATAGATTTGTCCTTATACCAATTCCAAAAGGATATCGTCGTTCTAAAAATATGTTCATGATCTTCTTTACTAAGATATGTTTCAGCAATTGTATGATTGATGTTTTTTTCATCAAGAAATTTATGAGTATAAATATTAAAGGAATAAATGGTTGCATTCTTTAATTCATTTTTAGAAATATTAGCAAATTCTTGATTAGAGTTAAAAAAGATGAGGGTTTTTTCCATACCAGATTCTTGAATACATTCTGTATAAATTAAATATAAACTAGAATCATTTCTATCTAATTATTAATAACATAATTAACAGTATTCTCTAATTGTTTTCTAGATTTACAAACTTCACAATAGTGAGACCATTTTTCATCATGTTTCCATTGAGGCAAACCAGTTTCATCAAATTTTTGATGAGCCATTTGGAGCATTCTTCTAGTATCATGTTTATACATGAATTCTTTAAGAGCAAATAATTCTGGAATTGTAAAATATTGACTAACAGTAGCGGTATATTTGGTAGCATCTCCACATTCTGTCATAAATTCATCCAATGCTTCTAATTTCCATTTCTTAACAAGATCATCACTAACATTGAATTTACCATCAGCAATCATCTTGAGTTTTGAATCGTATTGTTGTAACAGGAAGTCTTGGTTATTATAAAAAATTGGACTGCCCACATAAGGAGTACAAATGAAAGGATCGATTTCAGCATTATTCTGTATCCAAAAATCAACAGTTTCCATCAAATCATCAATATTTTCGTGTGCGTTTCCAATCATAAATGTGGTAATTGGAGTCATTTTAGCTTTTTTAATTGTGTCAACAGTTATTTGAAGATGTTTTCGTAATTGTCCTTTTTGAATATCTTCATTTAACACTTTATCAGAAGCAGATTCAAAACCAAATGAAATGTACTCACATCCAGCATCTTTCATGGTTTGAATAATATGTGGTTTTACAGCAACGCTAGGTGCGTCACCTAATGTACCCCATTTTACAGTTTTAGCTAATCCTTCAGAAACATATAGATCACAAAATTCTTGAGTCCATTTTAGATTACTTGTCATATTTTCATCAAGAACGGATACAAAATCAACATTAAATTTTTCAACTAATAATTTTACATTGTTTACTGCATATTCAGGTGTAGGCCAACGAGCAGGAAGTTGAAATGTATCATTTTCTTTATCAGAAATTCGGACTAACTTCTCTCCTTCTTTTCTATCCCCTTCACCATAGATATTTTGTAAATCAATTCTAGACATTCCATTATGAGAGCAAAATGTACAACCCCTAGGACATCCTCTTTCCCATACAGTTGAAACACGTCGTTTTGAATTAAAAGATGCAGCTGATAAATTAAGAGAAGAATACTTGAAATAGATTTCAGTTTCCATTAAGTCATAAGCTGGAAAAGGAACTGTGTTAAGATCAGAAATTAGAGCACGAGGACCAGAAAATTTTAATTCGTTATTTTCATCTCTATAACACAATCCATCAATTTTTGCAAAATTCTTTGAACCTCCATTCACTTCATCATAAAGTTCGGAAAATGTTGCCTCACCTTCTCCTATAACTATTAGATTTAATTCAGGGATTAATTTTAAAATTTCTATAGGATTGTAAGTACTCCAACCACCACCTCCAATAAATAATGAATCAGGAGAATATTTTCTAATTAATGGAGCCAGTTGTTTAATTCTAGCATAAGTTGTGGTTAAGCCACCAATTCCAATAAGATCCCATTTTTCTGAAGATATTTCTTCTATAATTTTTTTAGTAGGTACTAAGTTGCCACCATAATTATCACGAAGTGCATTTAGATCTAAAATTGCAACTTGTCCTCCTTTCTGTTCTATAATTGCAGCCAATATTCCAGCCCAAAATGGAAAATGATTGGGGGCACTATCTAATCTAATTTCTGGGACTACAAATAGTACTTTCAATAGACAGTTTTATTTTAATGTATATTTAAATCAGTAAAAGAATTTATTTAATCTAAATTTTAATATCTAGAGAGAAATTCTTTGAATTTCATACATTGTATTTTTTCTCCAAAAATTGAGCCTCCCTCAGTTGCATTAATTGTTGTTAACCAATCAGGAGATCGAGAAATGAATTCTTTAAAGGCCATGCTATAAAATTGAAATAAAGGATCTAGAATACAATTACAATTAAAATCTGGATTATAAATTTTTTTGAATAATTTATCAAATGCAGGACTACTACGATCAATTCCTTTAGAAATATCATAGTTGTTTCCATGAGAAAGAATTGTTTCCCATGAATCATCTTCTTCCCATCCATGATTTATTCCAAT
>Ga0209362_1001038_pt1 | contig 22906 bp, 18 predicted proteins | sample SaaInlV_165m_DNA_FD_184680 | JGI IMG/M metagenome (GOLD analysis project Ga0209362, IMG submission 184680) | Marine microbial communities from expanding oxygen minimum zones in the Saanich Inlet - Saanich Inlet SI037_S3LV_110m_DNA (SPAdes)... | ecosystem: Environmental > Aquatic > Marine >...
CCCATAATACAAAAATTAGTAATGTACTATCTATAAATACTAATATTAACCGCTTATAAGATCTTGAAAGATTTATTATTTGGTTAAGCATATTTATCTAGTGGCTAATTTCATAGTCGAAGTAATTATATTACATGTTTGATGAATTTCATCTTTTGACAAAGTTGGATGAACTAAAAATATTAATGAGGTTTCACCAAGTTTCTTTGCATTAACCAATCTTTCTTTAGGTCTAAGTCCAGTATTATCAAATGCTTTTTCTAAATAAACTTCCGAACAAGCTCCTGTGTAACAAGGTACATCTAATAAATTTATTTCATTAAGAATTTTATCTCTATTCCATCCATCTTTTAATTCCTCTGATTTAACAAAAACATAACATTTATAAGCTGCATGATCGATATGATTTGGGATATCTGGTACACGTAAACCTTTACACTTCTTTGCGGTATCCCATATTTTATTAGCATTTGTAATACGATTAGTACGCCAATTTTCCATTCTTCTTAATTGTATTCTTCCAATCACTCCTTGCATTTCTGTCATACGCCAATTAGTTCCAAACGATTCATTTACCCATCTAAATCCATCAGGATGTTTTCTTTCATAGACAGCTTCATAACTTTTACCATGATCTTTATAAGACCACATCTTACTCCATAAAAATTTATCATTTGTAGTGACCATGCCCCCTTCACCACCAGTGGTCATAATTTTATCTTGGCAAAAACTCCAGCAACCAATATTTCCAATTGATCCAACTGACTTACCTTTATATTTTGCACCATGTGCTTGTGAGCAGTCTTCAATAACATATAAATTAAATTCATTAGCTATATCCATTATTTCATCGATCTCACATGGCCAACCAGCTAAATGAACACAAACAATGGCTTTGGTTTTGCTTGTAATCATTGATCGAATAGTTTCAGGTGTAATATTTTGAGAGTTTAAATCTACATCAGCAAAAATGGGAATTGCACCAGCGTTTACGATTGAGGTAACAGATGCAATATAAGTACGAGCAGTTACAATTACCTCATCACCAATACTGATGTCTAAAGCTTTGAATGCACTATCCAATGCCAACGTACCATTTCCAAGAGCTATCGCATATTTAGAGTTTGACCATACCGCAAATTCTTTTTCAAATTCACGACACTCATTTCCAGTCCAATAATTAACTTTATTAGATAACAAAACATTTTTAACAGCATCAGCCTCCTCTTCAGAAAAAGAAGGCCAAGGAGTAAAATTTGTATTTAACATATAAGAGATATTACGCTAAATTTAAAAAAAATCAGATAAAAAACTTATAATATTAAGAATCATAATCTCAAGAAACAAGTTTTGATATCTAAAATAATTATTACCTTTATAAATTTGAAAAAATAAAATTATATATAATTTTTCTATATATTTGTATTACAAATTAAAACATGTTAATTTTTAATCTAATGTTATGATTTTAATAGTCTTTTTTAAAAACAATCTATTTAAATTTTGAAAAATTTAAAAAAAAAAATAAAAATTTTAGTTTTGGGATCAAATCCAGAAACATATGATTTAATAAAAACCATTAATAGTGAAGGATACCGATCTTTTATCATAGGAATGGAAAAAATTTCTAAAACTAAAAAAATTGCCTATAAAAGTTTTGTTGGAGATGGATCAAATTATAATTTTGTAAAAAACATAATACAAAAATACAATATTGATGCGGTTATGTGTGGAACTGTAGATATCTTATTACCAAATTATGAAAAAATATGTGCTAGATTTAATTTTCCAAGATACACAAATTCTAAATCAATTAAATTTTTATTGTCTAAAATAAGATTTAATATTTTACTTAAAAAATATGGATTTAAGATCATCCCAAAATACAGATTAAAATTAAACGACAAAATAAAGTTAAAAAAAGAAACTTTTCCTGTTTTAATTAAACCAGACGATTCAGGTGGTGCGGTAGGTTTAAGAGTCTGTAAAAATAATAAAGAATTATCAGAAAGTTTAAAATTTTCTTTAAAACACTCGAAACGAAAACAAATAATTTGTCAAAAATATTTAAGCGGTCAAGATGTACAAGCTTTTTATACAATAGTTAATGGAAAAAGTTACTTATCAACATTATCTGACAGGACCACTTATTTTAATAAAAATTCAAAATCAATAGTTTGCTATGGCAATAATTATAAAAGTAAACATGTTAATTTATTTATCAACAAATACAATTTGCTCTTTCAAAAGATGTTTAAATATTTGAATATAAAAAATGGTATATTCAGTGTTCAAGGAATGATTTATCAAAATTCTTTTTATCCCTATGATCCTGGTTTTAGATTGCAGGGTGAAGGACAACATATAATCTTAAAAAATTTATTTAAAATTGATTATTTAAAGATGTTGATAAATTTATCTTTGGGAAAAAAATTTTATAATAAAAATTTGTCTCTAATAAACAATGTTCAATTAAATAATTTTTATGTTTGTTCGTTATGGGTATTATTAAAAAAAGGTACAATTACAAAAATTAAAAACCTTGAAACAATTTTACAAAATAAGAATATTTTTAAAATAGTTCAAAGATTATATTTAAATGATGTTGTCAATAATCAAATGGTTGGAACAGAAAAACAAGTTTTTGCAAGATTTTATATTAAATCAAAATCTAAAAATGGATTGATTAATTTAATTGATTTTATACATAAAAATTTAAGGATTATGGATAAAAATAATAATAGCTTAATAATTAAATATTATAGATTAAGCTAATTTTTATTAGAACCTTTAAATGGTGTCATTGTAACATTGTCTTTTTCTGAAATATCTTGACGTGAAATAACTTTTTTAATTGTTAAAAGTAATATTTTTATATCCAACCAAATTGACTTATTATCAACATACCAAACATCTAAGTCAAATTTTTCATCCCAACTAATTGCATTTCGTCCATTAACCTGTGCCCAACCAGTAATTCCTGGCTTAACCTCATGACGTCTAACTTGTTTGGTAGAGTACAGAGGTAAGTATTCTACTAGTAATGGACGAGGACCCACTAAGCTCATATCTCCTTTTAAAACATTCCACAAACTAGGTAGTTCATCTAAACTTGTAGATCTTAAAAATTTACCAAATTTTGTAAGCCTAAGCTCATCAGGTAAAAGTATTCCTTCCAGATCTCGCTCATTAGTCATTGTTCTAAATTTGTATATATTAAATATCTTTCCTTTCAATCCTGGGCGTTGTTGTTTGAATACAATTGGAAAACTAAATTTAGTCAATACTATTAGTATCAGTAATAAATAAATTGGTAGTATCAATGGGATAATTAAAAAAACTAAAAATAAATCTATAATTCTTTTAGAATTAAACATTTATTATTGTCTTAGTTTTTTTTCCAATAGCATAATAGCCACATGGTATTTTATCTCTACGTGATGAAAGACGAAACCAAAAGTCTAAAAGTTTTAATGGATAAAATATAAGTGCAAATATACCCTTTAAAGGCATATACAAAAAGGATATCGGCCCAGAAAATAAAATCGCTAAAAACTCAACAAGTATTCTGTAAAAACCAGTGGCTCCAGCAGCTGAAATTTCTATTTTTTCAACTTTAAAACCTGCATCAGTTAAAAATTTTTGAATACCTTCTTTAGTAAATCTATAAAAATCTGTTGGACCCGGATGATAACCTACAATAAATGGTACTTGAAAATAGATTTGTCCATCTTTTTTTAATACTCTAAAGCATTCCTTAATAGCTTCATTTGGGTTAGAAATATGCTCAAAGGTCTCTTGAGTTATAATAAGATCAACACTATTCGATTCAATAGGCATTTGGTCTGCACTACACGCATAGTCAACATTTTTACCATCTAGAATATCTAGATTTTTAACGTGAGGTGCAAGGCGTTTATTACCTGACCCAACATTCAAGACAAAATTTTTATCATCATATTGTTTTAATAAATTATTAATTTCAGATTTAATATAACTAGAACCATTGTGATCAGCATAGATATTATCAACTAAAATATTTTTTAACTTTTTTGCAAAAATATTTAACATTTTTTTTTATAATGTAATTTAAATAATTTTATCATTTTTATAAAAAAATATCATAAAATAATTAGTCTTAAACCAGTCTATTTTTAGTTATAATCCAATTATATCTAACATTTTTTTGTTAATTTTTTGTACATCAAATTTTTCTACTACTATACGACGACTTTCGATTCCCATTAATTTAACTTGTTCTGAATGCTCAATAAACCAAATCATTTTTTCAGCTAGGGCATTGATAGAACGAATTGAAATTTTAAAACCATTTACACCATTTTCTACAGTTTCTTTACATCCTGTAGCATCAGTTGTGATAATAGGTCTTCCCATTGACATGGCCTCTAACGTACTTCTGGGTATACCTTCGTGATATGATGGTAATACATAAACATGTACATTTTTTATATGTGGTCGAACATCCATGGTTGAACCTTTATAATCCACGTATTCTGACCATCTGTTAACTTCATCTAAAGGTATTGCATCGGGAGATGTATCCTCAGCTCCCACTAAATTAAATATAACACTAGGGTATTTTTTTTTTACTATTTTGGCTGCAGCCGCATATTCTCTTAATCCCTTCTCAGCAAGTAAACGAGAAATGCATAAAAAATTAATACTGCCTTTTGGAAAAACCTCGACATTAAATTTTTCAATATCCACACCAGAACCATTTACAAGATAAGTTTTTGAATTAGGTACAATACCTTTGTCAACAAAAAGATTAAGGTTGTCTTGATTTTGAAAAATAACTGCTTTAGATTTTTTTAACGCAATTCTATATAAAACAACAACTAACCTAGTTAGTAATTTTCTTTTAAATGAAGTTCCATGAAAAGCAAAACCAAGTCCAGTTATTAGAGCAAAAAAATCTGTTTTACAAAATTTTGATGCCAATCCACCCCATATAATTGGTTTTATTGCATACGATAAAATTATATCTGGAGACTGTTTCTTAAATATTTTAAACAACTTAAATAGCAAAATTAAATCACTTAAAGGATTCATTTTATTTCTTTTAAAATTAATAGAAATATTTAAAATTTTTTTTTGTTTAAAAATATTAGAATACTCTTCTGGCGGAGCTGGTGATACAGTAATTACCTTACAACCTTTATTTTTAATATCTTGAATTAGATCTCCTCTAAAATTGATTAGAGACTCGGGTATAGGAGCTACTATAATAATTTTTTTCATCTATTTTTTTAATTTAATATTACAATTTTGACAATGTCAGGAAAGATCTAACACCGTCAACACTATTTAATGAAGAGCAAATCTTAAAATATTTTTCATACTCATTTATTGAGTGTTTATATTTGTAATTTGTTATATTAGGTTTAACAATATCAACCACAATATAACAATTTTGAGAATGCTCATCAATGATTTTTGAAAAATTACGTACAAGGTCTTTAAAATTAATATTGTGTGTCCAATTTATTGCTACCATAACCATATTTTTTTTTTTAATATATTTATCGACATCATTAAGATCTCCCAAATAGAAATTTAAATTAGGCCTTAATAATGATGCACACTCAATTGCATTTTGATCAATGTCAATTCCTATTCGATTTTTGACATTTATTTTATTAAGTATATCTCCCAAACCACATCCAACCTCAACTGCAACATCTATATCTGGGAGTGAATTAACAATATCTACTACCTGTTTTTTATATGGCTTACAACTATAGTCAGCCTTTACATGCCAATTATCAAAACCAAATTTTCTCTGTAAATAATATAAATGAAGTGTTTTAATTAAACATTCAATGCTAGCAAAAAAACCAAGTGTTTTAATTTTTTGAAATATTTTCATTTTCTTAAAATTTTTCTGGTTATCCAATAAAATGAAGAAAATAAAGAATTAAATATTGTCCATTTTTTATATTTCAACTTATTAATGTCCACAAAATACTTTGAGTTATTTTGGATAAACCTTTCTAGATCATCAATATCATTTTCAGTCATTTCATTAGGATGACTACATGCAGTCCATAACCCAAAAGGCATTTTTCTAAAATGCCAAATAGTTTGTGGTAACCATTTAAATCCAAATCTTTTAAACGGACTTAATGAGATACCATCACTAATGATATCTATATCACTACCTAGCTTAAGAGCTTTTAAAGTATTCTGATCAAACGTGTGAGATGGAGCTACCCATATCTTTATCTTTACTCCTTCTTTTTCAAAAATACTTATACCTTTTTGTATTTTCTCTAATTGAATTTTTAAATTAACACCAGCAAATTCTGATTTGTTATTAAATGGTACTAGTCCAGAACTATTTGAAATATATATATGATCATGTCCATGTAATGCTATATGCCAACCTTTGTTCTGCCAGATCCTGACTTTGTTCCAAAAATTTATATCTATAGTGTTTTTAATAAGTTTTTTATCTTTATTATTTGGAACAACAGCAATAATTGGTCTTATTAAAAATTTATCACATATCTTTTCAATTCTATCCCATTTAGCAACATCCATTGTTGGGCACGCATCATCCAATCTTAATATATACTTAGCACTCATTTGATTAATGACTCACATACCCATCCATTACCTCATCTATGCCTTCAGATATCTTAAATTCTGGTTGGTAACCATATCCAATTAAGTCTATTTTTTTACTACTCATATTTTTAATAAATTCCATAATACATATTCATAATTTCTACCCTTATAGACATGTAAATCAACAATACGCTTTATGTTTTTTTTATCAAATCGCTCATCAATATTATCTATCTTTGAATATATAATATCTTTCAATTCATTTCTAAACCAATACTTTAAAGGAACTGAAAATCCTTTTTTAGGTCTATTTACAAGTTCTTTTGGAACTTGCTTATATAATATATCTTTTAATACAGATTTTTTTCCATTCTGAAGCTTAATATAACTGGGTAAACTATAAGCAAACTCTACAATTCTATGATCTAGAATGGGTACTCTCGCTTCAAGAGTGTATGCCATGGTTGCTCTATCTGTTTTTAAAAGTATACTCTCAGGTAAATATCTATAAAAATCTAATCTACTCAAACTATCAAGTATATCATCTCCATCAAATTTAAATTCAAGTAAATCAAGTAAACTAACATTTTCTTTATTATATACGCTATTAATATAATCTTTTTTAAATATGGTGTTAAGTTCCCAAGGTTTAATAGCTGATGAAAGAACAGAGTATAAATTTTCTATATCTAAATTCTTTAGAGGGAAACTCATCTTTTCTAATTTATCTTGTTTTGAATATTTAAATATTATTGATAATATTGTTCTCAGTGTCTGTGGTATTTTATTTAATTTTTTTAAATAATCTTTTGTAAAAAAATAACTGTCATATCCTAAAAACAACTCGTCACCACCATCGCCACTAAGTGCTACCGTCACTTCTTTTTTTGCCATCTTAGAGAGCATCATCATCGGTAGATTAGTTGAATTACCAGAAGGCTCATCAAAATGATAGTCAAGTTTATCAATTGAATTGATTATATCAGTAGCGTTAAATTGATATTCAAAATGTTCACTTCCTATATATCTTGACACTTCTTTTGCATAAACAGATTCATCATATTTGTTATTTGCAAATCTAATTGAAAAAGTTTTTATTTTTTTTTTTGATTCTTGTTGCATAATAGCACTTATTAAGCTGCTATCGACTCCACCACTTAAAAAACTACCTACCTCCACATCTGCCAAAAGTCTATATTTTATCGAGCTTCTTATCAGTCTTTCGGTTTCTTCTACTGCTTCATGATAACTTATGTGAATTTTGTTATTTGATAAGTCCCAATATCGTTTGATATCAATACTATTTCCATCAAATACTAAATAGTGAGCAGGTTTTAATTTAAAAATATCCCTATAATGACTACTATCGTTTGGAATATATCCTAAACACATAAATTGAATAAGAGCCTTGTCACTTTTGTTTTTTTTAAAATGATCCGGGAAACCTTTTAATTCACTAGAAAATCCAAATTCATTATTTTGATAACTCCAATAAAGTGGTTTGATCCCAACTCTATCTCTTATAAGATAAACTTTATTTTCTAGTTTATCAAACAGGGCTATAGCAAACATTCCATTAAATTCTTTAATTGCATTTTCAATCCCCATCTCAGTAAATGCACAAAGAATGGTTTCTGTATCACTTGTTGTCTTAAAATTATTACAATCTAACTTGGCCCTTATTTCAAAGTGATTGTAGACTTCTCCATTAAAAATTAAAATATATCTTTCATTTTCCATAGGCTGATTAGCGCGTACTGCCAAATCTTGAATAGATAAGCGATTATGAGCCATAAATATATTTGTATGTTTGAACAAATATTCTTTCACTGAAGAATCATCAGATCCTCGATGTGACATTTTATTATTTAATGTAACAATCTCACTATATTCAAGTTTAGTATTGACTAAGCCTAATAATCCACACATAAATATTTACCCAATAATTTTTTTAAATTTTTTTTGCTATTTATCTTTTTAGAACTAAACATTGAATTATTAATATATTTGCTTATTTGTCCAAACTTGGTGGTATTTCCCCACCATGGTTTCAATACTAAAATTATTAACAATTCTTTTTCGACAGGCTACTTTACGATTTACCCAAGTACTAGGATCGGACTGCAGTTCATTTAATGCAATTAAAATAGCATCTGCTAATGCTTGTGGGTTTTTAGGTTTAACAACCCAACCAGTATCTCCAACAATATGTGCAGCTTCTCCAACATCAGTAGTTACGCAAGGAGTATTACAAGCCATCGCTTCAGCTAAAACATTAGGAAAAGCTTCACTACTTGAAGACAGCACGTGTAGATCTAGGCTACTCATGATGGTAGGAATATCTCTACGTTGATCAAGCAAAAGGACTTCATTTTTTAGTTTTAATGATTCTATTTTTTCAATAAGAGCAATATTTGAAGTGTTTATTTTATAACCAACTAAAACTAGTTTATGAGGTAAACCTTTTTTTTTAACAATTAAGAATGCTTCTAGCAAATCAAAATGCTCTTTTTCCGGATCAAAACGTGCAACCATTCCAATTGCAGGAAAAACATCGCCTAACTCTTTATTCAGTTGTGCTTGTGAATTTGGTATTGCACACAAAATTGAAGGATCATAACCATTTGCGATCACCGTCATTTTTGAAGTGTCGTAGCCGATTGAAGTATGTACCTCAAGAGCTTTTTCTGCACAGCAAACAATTCCTATAGGTACTCTTTTACTCAACATAGCACATAGTTTTGCTATAAAAATAGTTGAACGCTTTGATTTTCCTGGTTCAAGTGTTGTATGACGGATGTTCCAAAATACATTTTTTACACCTGCTAAACGGGCAACTACACCACCAATCAAATCAGCGTGGTACATCCAAGTTTGAACAATATTTGGTTTAGACTTACGAATTAATTTAAAAAGTTTGTAAAGGCCAGTAAAAGTAAAGCGACCCGCTGGCATATTTAAACAATGCACTTCAATACCTGCTTCTTTAAGTAAAGGTCCATATTTACCCTCATCCATTAAAGAGATAACGATATGTTTGTAATTTTTGTCATATAAACATAGACGATATAAAACTCCCTCTGCACCACCATCATTTAAACCAACTATTATATTCAAAATTTTCATAGTAAATAATTTATGTCTTAGTTACATTGTTATCTTTAAGTCCTCTAATTCCAAAAAATAAAAAAGAAAAATAGAGTAGTATAGGAAGAAACATCCATTTCTGACGGGCTGAAATTCCTAAGTTAGAAGTTACGTTAGATAGTAAAATTAAAGAAAATACAGAAAAAATTAACAAGAACCATCTGTTCTCTTTAGGGTGGTTAAGAATAAATTTTTTCTTTTTAAATTTTAAAATACTGAATAAAGAATAAATAAATACTATTAATAAAAATAGATTTTCTAAAGACGAAACTAATGATAACAAACTATGTGCTTCATAAGGAAGAGGTCTAAAAATATATGAGAATAATTTTAGATTAAAAGACATTGAACCAATATCTATACTTCCATCATCATAAAAGTTACTAGTCGCTCTTTGATTCGTGAATTCTTTAAGAGAGTTGATAGAAATAATCTCATCAAAACCTGCAAACTCTAAAACAATTGGTATAATGAATTTAAAAACAAGCAAGAGAACAAGTAGATAAAAAAATTTTTTAATTAATGGTAAATTTTTATTTATTAATAATGATAAAAAATAAGCAATTATCATTAAACCACCTATATGTGGCCTAACCATAAACATAAAGAGAAATGACACATAAAGAAATTTATACCGTTTCTTTAAGTCAATAGCAGCCCACAATAAAAGACCCGTTGACATATATGCTATAGAGTCTTTGCCTATTCCCCCACTCCAATAACTCATAGAAGGCAAAAGTACTGTGAGCATTGCTATAAACTTTACTAAACTTGATTTATTAACTGTGGCATGTCTCAATGATGCTTCAAAAGAAAGAAGTCCTATCGATCCAAAAATATTAAACACCATAAATACACCCAAAAAAGATAAACCAAAACCATTGGTAAAAATTCCTGATATATAAATAACAGCAGGACTACCAATATCTAAATTAGGCATTATTCCAATAGAATCTGTGTAAAACTTAGCGGCATCTGAATAGCCCACAGAAAGAAAAGCGTAAATAAGAGAGAAAACAGTATGCCAAATATATAAACCTAAAGCACGAGTTTTAGTTGTTTCAAAAATATTTGATGTTTTATAAATTAAAAAAGAACCTAGTACAAAAACAATAAGTGTTGAAAATATATCTAATGTGTCATCAAAAAAAACAAGATTATACATAAAAAAAACTACTTAAACTAAATATTTGTTATAATTATACCAAGAAGAAATCAAATAAATAAGATTAATATATCGACCAGAAGCTATTGCACCCCAGCCTTTACCGTTCATTCGATTGCGCATTCTATTTAATATTTTTAGAAGATCTACTTGGCGCCATAGTTTACAGGCTTGAATTTCAACCATAATGTAGCTCCAGTTTTGAAGAACAATATTTCGTGAGTCATAGGCAAAGCCCCTCTTTCCAAGTTTGTCAGAATCTAGTCCTATTCGACTTTTGAGAATTTCTCTTAAAATGAGTTTACTTTTGAGTTGTTTACGATCAAAAAGATAAGTTTCTGGTAATTTGGTAAAATATTCAGCAAGTTTCTGGTTTGCAAACGGTAATATTAATTTTGAGCCTATCGAGTCCGCAAAGTTTCTTGCTTTTCGCATATGTCGCTCTGGTGCTGAGATTGTTGATAAAATGTCTGTTTTAAAATAAAAAACATCCCATTCTTTACGTGAATTACTTTCTCTAGACCAGTGCGGATAAACTGATTGATTATTAGGAAAAATTTTATTTGTATCTTTTAAACTTAGTCCAGCCATTGCATACCATTCTGCAGGCGTTCTTAACAAGGGATTAAATATGCTTTCAGAGTTGATAAATTTTCGCATTAATGAAAGCTGAGAAATTGATTTAGATAAAGATATAAATCTTAATTCTCTTTGAGTTAGTACCCTCATCATATAGCTTTCACTACCACCACCATCAATAATATTAGCACGTTTTAGTTCTGGTAATTGCTCTACAAAAAGTGGGTATGCGAGCGAGACATTATCAGTACAAGGAAATGGCGCTTTGATAAAATGTTCCTTAATCGCTTGTTTATGAGAAGCTTGAAGCTGATCGACTTCATGCAGTATTTGGTGTTTAAAACCAAGCTGTTTAGCAATTTTTTCACTTATTTTACTTTCATCAGCCATACCTTTTGATTTATATGTTATGAGTGTTACTCTATCTTGCCACCCTGCTTCAGCGAGAGCTAAAGCAATAGTATTGCTATCCTTGCCCGCGCTATGAAATAAAAAACTTGGTTTAGATTTATCTATACGATTAATGGTTGCTTCTGCTAACATTTGTAGAATTAGATCTGCATTAGGTTTGATTTCGTCTGCTTGTAATCGGTTGGTATTCATAAATGGAAATTTATGCTCAAAAATGACTTCGATTTTACCATTCACAGTCGCAACTTTTGCTGTATCACCGATACCTAAAATATAAATATTTTGATATCCTGTATTGGGTGGTGGCACAACACCACTTTGTAATAAAAAAGATATACCTTCATCTGACACTTTTAATGGTTTGGGAATTCGTTCATCATCAAACAATTCAATAACCGAGGTTGAATAAAGCAAAACCTGTTTATCTGCAGACCAATAAATGTAAACTGGAAATTCGCTAGCTAGATCACTGAAAATGTTAATAGGTAATTCGTTGCACTTATATTCAAAAATCATTTTTTAATTATAATTTCCTTATATTTTGTTTTACATTTTTTTAAATTGTTCATTTTTTTTTAAAAGTTCTTGATAAGTGCCACTATCAATAATAGATCCTTTATCTATTATAAATATCTGATCACACTTTTGTACGGTGGTAAGTCTATGAGAAATCATAATCAATGTTTTTTTACCTGAAAAATCATCAATTGAATTCATTATAGTTTTTTCGGTAATTCTGTCTAGTGCACTAGTAGCTTCATCAAATATCAAAACATCTGGCTCATAGTAGAGCGAACGAGCTATAGCTATACGCTGTCTTTGTCCGCCCGAAAGTTGTATTCCACGCTCACCTACCTTAGTGTGAATTCCATTCTCTAACCCAGATAACCACTCTTCCAAATAAGCTAATTTTAATACTTTTTTAACTTGTTGATAATCAATTAAATCATGCGAAATTCCAAAAGCAACATTTTCAGCAACACTTCCTTCTAGAAGAAATATTGCCTGAGGAACAATACCAATTTTATTTTGCCATGTTCTTAAATTTTTCTTATTAAGAGGTATTCCATCAATTGTAATTTCTCCCTGCTGAGGTTCAATTAGACCAGCAATAATATCAATTATTGTTGATTTACCTGAGCCTGATTTTCCTACAAATCCTACTGAAGTATTTGGCTTTATTGTTAGCGACACATTATTAATAGTAAAAAATTTTTTTTCGGTGAAATTAAATGTTATATTTTTTAAACAAATTTTATTATGTTTAGACCATACCTGTTTGTTAGCCTCGATTTTTTTTTTAACTTGAGTATTAATATTTTTTAAATCTTCTTCTATAGACTTATAAGCTGATAGATTACCTTTTATTGTTGTAATAGCTCCAAAAATTTGTTGAAGAGCTGGAAGTAATTTTATGCCTGCAATAGCATATATTGATAAAATAGGAAGTATTGATGCTAGAAAAAGAACTCCTTGAGATTTTGATATTAAATATAAAACTAAGCTAATCATAAAAGTAAAACCCATTAACTCCATAAAATATCTAGGTACTAGCGCTATAGCTTTATTAACACCTTGACTGTATGCAAGTTTATTTCCTGCTGTAGTAAAGAGTTTTATAAAGTTGCTACTTTTACCCATTAGCAAAACTTCTTTAATACCACCAAAACCTGAATTCATTAACTTGTATCGTTCAAGAAACATATTAGAAATATTCTTATTATTTATTTCAAGTTTCGTTTGAGCAATTTTGAATATAAAAAAATAACCTCCAGAAAAAATTATTAAACATATAGTCAAGACAAATGGGTCGTATATTAGTAGTATAAGTACAACAATAAAAGTTAAACACAGACGAGAATTCAAGTACATTAAAGGAAGTATAAATTCAGTTGTTAATCTTGCTGTATCTGTAGAAATTTTTTTGGTTAAGTTAGAGCTACTTCCTCTAGTATGAAAGAGCCAATCTTGATTTAAGTAATGTGAGTAAAGACTATCACCTATCTCTACACCAATTTTAGTTGAAAATATTGCTAATCGCCAGGTAATAAATATCGAAATAAATGCGGATATCATTAAAATACCTAAAACAATAAAACCTAAATAAAAAATAAATTCATACGGACTAGCTAAGTTAGATTTTATATATAGCGTCCCTAACAAATTTTCTTTTTGAAGGAGAGATGGATCTCCAACTATTGCCATAAATGGTGTTATAGAGAAAATACTCGCAACTTCTGCAAAAGTCATAATAATAACCAATATTTGTAGTGTATAAAAACGTCTACGTTGGCTAGATGTCAGTAATGAGAAAAATTCTATTATAGTTTTAATCATAATTTATTAGCTTCTAAAGATTTTTATCATTGGTTTTAAACTTTCAATTCATAATCCTTAAAATTTATCAAATGAATTAATGCTTACAACCTTCCATCTGATTGATTGGCTTTAAGTAAGTATTTGATGTCATATAATACATGATTATCCTTACCATAAGCTCTAATTTGACCTTCAGTTAATGATTTAAATTCATCATGAGAAACTGCAAGAATAATTGCATCATATTTATCTTTTATTGGCTTATCAATTGTTTCAATTTTATATTCTTCAGCAACTTGTTTTCTATTAACCCACGGATCATAGACATCTACATTACAACTAAAACTTTTAAACTCTTTGACTAAATCAACAACTCGGGTGTTACGATGATCAGGACAATTTTCTTTAAAGGTTAAACCCATAATAAGAATATTTGCTTCTGCTATCTGAATACGTTTTTTGGTCATAAGTTTTGATATCTCATTTGCTACGTATGATCCCATATTATCATTTAATCTCCGTCCTGCTAAGATCATCTCTGGATAATAACCAACTTCATTGGCTTTGTGAGTTAGGTAATATGGATCAACACCAATACAGTGTCCACCTACTAGACCTGGTCGAAAGGGTAAAAAGTTCCACTTAGTACCTGCAGCTTTTAATACTGCTTCAGTATCAATATCCATTCTTTTAAAAATAAGAGCAAGCTCATTAATAAGTGCAATATTTAAATCTCTTTGTGTATTTTCAATAACTTTAGCGGCTTCTGCAACTTTAATACTTTCTGCTTTATGTGTGCCTGCAATAATTATCTCTTTATATAATTTATCTACTTCTATAGCAATTTCAGGTGTTGAACCTGCAGTTACTTTTTTAATATCAGCTAATCTATGTTTTTTATCACCTGGATTAATACGTTCTGGTGAATATCCACAATAAAAATCTTTATTAAAAATTAAGCCTGATTTTTTTTCAAGAATGGGTACACATATTTCTTCAGTTGCACCTGGATAAACTGTTGATTCATAAATAACAATATCATCCTTTTTAAGTATAGAGCCTACTGTTTCACTAGATTTTTCTAACGCAGTTAAATCTGGCCTCTTATGATTGTCAATTGGAGTGGGTACAGTAACGATGAAAATATTACAGTCTTTAAGATCTTTTGGATTAGATGTGAAGTTTAAATGAGTAGCCTCTATGAATTCTTTTTTTGATATTTCTAAAGTTGGATCAATATTTTTTTTAAGTAGATCAATTCTATTCTTATTAATATCAAAACCTGTTACTTCACGTTTTTTTCCAAATTCAACCGCGAGCGGTAATCCAACATATCCTAAACCTATAAGAGCTATTTTTTTATTTATCATTTTTATAATAAATTTTTAGAAAATATACATGCAACAAAAATTCAACCTTAAGTTTTATTGCTAAAATGTCAATATTTTTACATATATCTGATTAAAAGTACGTGAGTAAAACACATTTTCAACAAATTAAGATTAGAAATTTTATTTTATTGGTTTTGTAAAAATTATGTAGAACGTTTTTAAAATTATATAGACGTCTAGCCAAATGCTCCAATTATCCATATACCACAAGTCATACTCCATTCTCTTTTTCATATTTGTGCTCCTAGGATTTTTGCCTCTAAAACCATTTACTTGAGCCCATCCAGTTAAACCTGGGGAAGCTTTATTTCTTTTTAAAAATTGTTTAAACACTTTTGCATAATCTAAATCATCCTTAAGTATGTGGGGACGTGGTCCAACAATAGACATATCGCCTTTTAATATATTATAAAGTTGAGGTATTTCATCAACACGTAATTTATTAATTATTTTTCCAATTCTTAGTAATTTTTTATTATTTTCATTAGCTAAAATTTTTTTATTAAGCGAATCTTTTCTATGAATTCTCAGTTTATGGACATTGAACCTTCTACCATCCCATCCTGCACTTTCTTCTACAAAAAATATAGGCAATCCATCTTCAATATAGATAAATATCATTGCCAAAACGAGCAGAGGAGATACCAGCAATAAAAATAAAATACCTAATATTTTATCAAAAATTAATTTATAAAGTAAATTTAAACCATAAAATCTTGATGTTTGATAATTGCTATAGCTATATTTATTATTAATTAAATTATCAGATAGTAATTTTATATTTTTTTTAGCAATATCTTTTAAGCTAACGATTATTATATCTACTGAAAATTTAATCACCGTATCTAAAAAATAATTAACAAGACTTTTATCTTCATTATCTAAAATCCAAATTTGTCCTAGTTCATGATATTCTAAAATTACTCTTATCTCTGATTCATTGGTAAAAACTGGAATTTTAAGAATTAATCTCGCCTCCTCTACAGAGTGCTCATAGTTATCTTTTATAAAACAACATTTGTATATATTAATCTTATCTTTTTTTTCTTTTAGAATTTTAGCTATGGAGTTAATGGATCCTACTAACATAATGTTTCTTTGAATATTATTATTATTCATAATATGTGTATAAAAAGAATTTAAAATTTTTCTACCTATAAATAAATTAACAATGATTAAAATTAATAGATATGAGTTATTAGTATCAATATTAAAATCTATTTTAAGAAGGAATAATAAGTACAAAGTAAATGGAATTGTAACAAGTAATGGAATGATGTCATTTAACAAAAAAGATAAATAATGTATTACATATCTTTTTTTTGTTAATCTAAATATAAATGAAAATATTAAATACGAAATTGAAAAAAAAATAGAAATATAATAATATTTTGATGTTAGATAAATATTATAATCAAGTAAATCAAAAATTGAATAAACTTCTAGTATTGAAAATATATATATAGATAAAAAAATTAAAAAACTTTTTAAGAGAATTGAAACATCAATAAAAAGACTATCGTCCTGTTGAAAAATTTTTTCTAATCGTAGCATTAATTATTTTTGATTGTAATAGCCAGAGTAGTTGTAATTGTAATTATAATTATAATAGCTGTCTTTTGAGGTATCTAGATCATTAATAACAATACCATCAATTTTTGCTCCTACATTTTGAATTTTTTTAATAGAAGACATGAAAGCTAAAGTTTTAGATGAATCTGACCTAATTACAAAAAAATTATAATCAGATGCTTGAGTTAAAATTAATGTATCAGAAACTGGTTGAACTGGGGGTGAATCAATTATTAAATAATCATATTCTTGTTTTAACACATCAAAAAATTTTTTAATCTGCTCTCTACTTACAATATCAGACATATCAAATCTTTTAGCACCAGATGTTATAATTTCCAATTTAGTTCCAGGTACTGTGAAGATAGTTTCTTTTAAACTTGCATTAGAAGAAATAATTTCTCCCAACCCAAATATTTCTTGATCAAATTTATAAAAGCTATTTAATACAGATGGTCTTCTAATATCTGCCTCAACAAATAAAACTTTGTTATTTTTCTCTAGTGATAAAGCTAAATTAAAGGCATAACTTGTTTTTCCCTCTGAAGGATTGCTTGATGTGATTAAGAAACTTTTATTTTTCTTAAATTTAGCTTCAATAATAGTTCTTGAAGATCTTATAGCTTCAGAAAAATTAGACTCACTGTCTTCTAAAAAATTTTGTAAAATGTGATAACCCTTCTTTATATCATGAACCGTTGGCAATACTCCGATTTGTGGAATATTTAAATGATCAAGAGCCTCTGGTGTTTTAATTACTGTTGAATTCATTTCACGATAAAATATCAAAGCATAAAATAATGTTAAAGATGAAAATAAAGCGATAATAAAATTTTGTTTAGGTTTTGGAGAAAATGGTTTTTTTGGTAGAGAAGGTTTTTCAATTATACTTAATTTTGAAATTTGTAAATTTTGCGTTTCATTAGTTTCTTTTAGTCGTTGGAGAAAAGTTTCATATAATTTTCTACTACTTTCAACTTCTCTTGAAAAATTCATCATACCCGCTTCTTTTTCCTCAGTTTCTCTTAATTCATCTTTTGCTTTTTCTAAATTTTTTTTTGAAGTTTCAATAAAACTTTTTATATTACTTAATTCAAAAGCTTTTCTTTCAATCACATCCTCAACTAAGTGTTTTAATTGATGCTTTAAACTTTGTTTCAACTCATAAGCCTGTTTAACTTTTGGGTGCTCTCCTGTATATATCAATAATAAAGATTGAATATTATTTTCATTTGAAGATAAATTATTTTTAATGTTGGAAATTTCTTTTCTCTCATTAAGGTCTTTTATTGCTAAAAGAATATCCATATCTCCTTCAGCATTTTTTGCAGCAGTCAAATCATTTTCGTGCTTTTGTTGTTCTTGTTTAGAATTTAAAATATTATTTGAGATAGATTGTATTTCTTTAATCTTAAGCTCTTTTACATTTCCAGTATCCACTAAATTTTGATCTTTTTTATATTGAGCCAAGTTCTTGTCTGCAATAGCCATTTGAACTTTTAAATCTTTCAATCTTTCCTTAACTTTAGTATTAGCATAATTTGTTATTTCAATTTTACTATCAACTTCATATCGTTGATAAGAGCTGATAATATTGTTAAGTGCCAATTGGGATATCTTTGGATTACTAGAAACAAATGACAATACCAAAACATCACTATTTCTTATGTTTTTAACTTTAAAATTATTTGTAAGAATTGACTTAACATAGTCCTTATCAATATTTGTTTTTTTTGTAAATATTCTACTAAAAACATTGGTGCTTTCTTTTAAATAAAGAGACTTAAATTCAAGCTGATTTTTTTCATCATTTACTATATAGTTAATTACTTCATCACTCTTTAATGTAGCTATTAGGTTATTTATTCTGTTTTGGTCTTGAATAGTAGAATACGCTTCATTAATATTTATAATCTTGTTTTCATCAGCAGCTATTACAATTGTAGCTTCACTTAAATATTTCTTCTCCATATTTAGTGAAATGAAGGAAACAATCATTGACACTAATAGTGATGTAATTATTAAAAATTTAATATTCTTTTTAGCTATTAAATAAAAAAAACTTAAATCAGCAAAGTCAAATACGTCAAATAATTCTGATTTTGTTTGTTGCATACAACTGTAGTCCTTAATTTATATTAAGAATATATTAATAAATAATAGATAATAAATTTATACTAATATGCTATAAGTATCAACGAATTCAATCAATAGGTGAAAATTTTGTATAATATAATTAAAATACTTTTTGTAATACTCTTCACATTCAGCTGTTCGAGCTTACCGGGTATAAATAATGAACCAAAAAAACAAAAGGGCTCAAAACTCACAGCTACTTCAAAAGGTAAATCTTTTAGTAATTATACAATAAAAGATATTAGCTTAGATATAATTGATATTAACGAATTAAATCAAAACGAATTAGAGAAATATAATTCTTTAAATTTTAAAGAAATTAAATATTCAATTAAGCAATTTTCTAATATTTATAACTATAAATACGAATATGCTTTAGGATCTGCAGACGTAATATCAGTTAATTTAACAGATACAGATGATTTAGATGGAACTTATATAATTGGACCTAATGGAAATATAGATTTACCATTTGTAGGAAAGATAAATGTTTTAAATTTGACGCTAAATGACACAAAAAAAAAGTTAGCTTCAGTCTTAAAAAAATATTATAAAAATTATGACTTACAACTCACAATAGAGGGATTTAACAGCAGTAAAGTATATATTTTAGGTGCTGTAAAAAACCAGATTACAATTGATCTAAATCAAAAACCGATAAAATTAATTGATGCAGCTATACAAGCAAATTATGACCCAAATTCAACAGGTAAAAATTATGGTAATAAAGGATTATTAAGAAGAGATAACAAGGTCTATAAAATAGATATAAATAATATTTTTAAAAGTACAGATTATAAAGATAATTTCTACCTAAAAAAAGATGATGTAATATTTGTTGATCAAAACTCTGATGCAATACATGTTTTTGGTGAAGTAACAAAGCCTGGTGTTTATTTTCCTAATATAGATTACTCTTTAACCGAATTAATTTCTTCATCTGGATTGAATAATTTAACAGCAAATGCATCAAAGGTTTATGTAATTAGAGAAGATTATAATAAATTTCTAAAGATCGATATTTTTAAAATTGATATTAAAAATCCTATAAATTTAGTTTTAGGTAAAAAATTTTTAATTAAACCAAAAGATATAGTTTATATCCCACCAACTGGTCTCGTAAAATGGAACAGAGTTATTACATTACTTTTGAGGCAAACAGATTTATTTAAATCTTATAATCCAGTTATACAAGAAGGTATGAAATCAAATTCAACAAATCAGTCTTAAAAAAAATAACACTAAAATCGTTATTTAAAGTTATCACTTTTTTCTAAATTAATACTAAATAATAGCACAAACAATATTTGAATTATTGGTATGTGAAAAGAAAAATCAAAAAAAAGAATAAAAATTAGTAGATATAAAAGTGTAAAGTTTTTAAATAAAAAATTTTTTTTATTTGTATAATAAGACATGATACTTAATGTAACTAAAGTAAAGCCAACAAGACCAAATTCACCAACAAATTCAATTAGATCAGAATGGGCATGTGATGCATAATTAGTTGATAGATTTATAAAATTGACTTTAAATAAATTCTCGAAACTACCTGCTCCATAACCAAAAAAGATAAATTTTTTGAACTCACTAAATGCAAATTTAGCCAAGGATCCTCTATATATATTAAATTGATCAGATATATTGGCTTCTGGTGCTGATAATGAGTAAGAGTTAATTTCACTTTGTAAAAAAGAATACCTCTGTATTAGTTTTTCAGATCCAAAATAAACCCCCAAAATAAGTACATCAAATAATACAATTAATATTAATGTAGTTAAAAAAAATCTATTTTTTTTGCTATTATCAAGGAGCTCTTTTAAAATATATAATATGATTAATGAAATGAATAAAAAATTTCCTAATCTTGAAAAAGATGTAATTATTCCAATTGTTATTAGTAAAATAAAAATTCTAATATAAATTTTATTAAAAAAATTATTTACTTCCTCTTTTCTGTAGTTATCAATATTCTTTAGATATTCAATTCCACTAAAAAAACATAGTATTAAAAAACATGAGAATACTGTACGATTAATAAAAAAACCTGTTGCTGCAGCTTTGTTTGTATTTTTAATTATCCAAAAATCAGGATTCCCTATCAAATAAAAATATATTGCAACACTTGCTGCAAATGCACCTACAAAAGATAAAAAGTAATAAAATTTTAATATACTTTTTTTTCTGTAAAAAAGAGTTTTAAAAATAATTAGATATAAAAATAATGTTAAATAATTTAATAAACTAAAATAAGATCCAATTGGACTTAAACTTATAGAATGGAAGTTTCCTTTAAATTCTAATTTATCTAATATTTCATATTTTTCTGGAGAAAAAAAATTTAACCATTCTATTGGAAGCGGTATTGTTTGAAATATTAAAAAACCCAAAAATAAAGAGTAAAATATAAATGGTATTTTATTTTTTAAAGTTAGATTTTTTACATTTGCTAAATAGTTTTTTTGTCTAATAATTATTAAAAAGAAAATAGAAACTATTATAAAATTAAATTGAATATAGAAATTATTATTACCACCATTAAAAATTACCATTGAAGTAATTATTAATAAAAAAATATATTGATATAGTTTTTTGGTTTCAAGAAACATAAAAAATTTTATGCAGGGGAAATATTCTCATCATAAGCTGAGTCATAATTTGATGCAGCGTCATAACCATCATAATTATAGCCAGCTGAATTATACCCTGCATTATCATATAGTGTGTCTGTATCTCTATGATAGAAAGGTGATACAGTACTGAATCCATTTTCATCATAAGATCCACCACCAGCAGCATCTACTGCAGGAAAACTTACAACTAAATCACTAGTATTATTATCTTCATCTGTTGCTGTGATTGTAACATTAGTTGCGCCCTGTGCTCCTGAAGGTGTTCCTGAAACTGTGTCACCATTTAAGTCTATTCCGTCAGGGAAAGTTCCTGAATAAGAAAAAGAAACTGTTCCAACTCCTTCTGCTTCCAATGTTACTGAACTAATATCATCATCTTCAGTTAAAGTTGCAGGAAACGATGCTGATGTTGTAGTCCAAGCTACACTTCCGCCAGCAGAATCTACTGCAGGAAAACTTACAACTAAATCACTAGTATTATTATCTTCATCTGTTGCTGTGATTGTAACACTAGTTGCAGCCTGTTCCGTATTAGGTGTTCCTGAGACTGTGTCTCCATTTAAGTCTATTCCGTCAGGGAAAGTTCCAGTAAAAGTATAAAATACTGTTCCAACTCCTGTTGCATTTAATGTTATGGAACTAATTCCAGTATTTTCAGTTAAAGTTGTTGGAAAGGATGCTGATGTTGTAGTCCAAGCTACACTTCCGCCACCAGCAATATCTTCATTTCCATCTCTATCAAATCCAGCTGAGTTATAAATTGTTCCTGTATCTTTATGATAATATGGTGGTGCAAATGCGAAACCTTCGGCATCATAAAAATCATCATCACCTTCAGCAATATCTTCATTTCCATCTCTATCAAATCCAGCTGAGTTATAAATTGTTCCTGTATCTTTATGATAATATGGTGGTGCAAATGCGAAACCTTCGGCATCATAAAAATCATCATCACCTTCAGC
>Ga0209362_1001056_pt1 | contig 22765 bp, 23 predicted proteins | sample SaaInlV_165m_DNA_FD_184680 | JGI IMG/M metagenome (GOLD analysis project Ga0209362, IMG submission 184680) | Marine microbial communities from expanding oxygen minimum zones in the Saanich Inlet - Saanich Inlet SI037_S3LV_110m_DNA (SPAdes)... | ecosystem: Environmental > Aquatic > Marine >...
TGAACTAAACGTAGCAGGGACGGTTGCGGTTGGTGGTTGCGCCGGTATGACCAATTTGCCGATGGAAGTGACACTTGGTGCTTCGGGATTAAGTGATGTATTGGGTTACTGGAGAATGAATGAACCGGGTCCGGAATATGATTCAAGTAAAGGTAAACCTTCAAAGAGTTTTTCAATATACGATTCGTCTTCTTCCAAAAGTCATGCGATGACTACCAGTGTAAAACCATCTTCACCTTCTAATGTAGATAAGGCTGGGTTGGGATTGTATGCTTGGGCTAAGATTACAATACCAGATTCGGGCGGAACATTGTTACCAAATGACTCGGACTGGACGATGGCCATAAAAGTAAAACCACACGATAAAATTAGGTTTAAATTAACCAAGGGAACCGTTCGCATTTCATTCCCGAGTAGTACAATTTATGCGTCCAATGTTGCAGATGGTACAAAGGCATTTCCATGGCCACTGGCCACCAATGCGTTTGCCGGCCAAAACATAGATCTTTTTCTTATAAAACACGGAACTAAATTTAGTATTAAGGTGGTCGGTGAGAATGGGGAAATTACAGATTTTGGCACAAAAAACTTTTCTGGTGATTTCATTAGGCCGGCCGACGTAGCCGCAGATGTAGAATTAGCCGGACAAACTTCTGGGGCTAATTTAGTACCATTTTTAAAAGAAATGTATGTTGTTACCCGTGCCTTGTCTGATGATGAGATTAAAAACCCGTTTTATCACCCGGTCACATTTAGATTTGTTTTGGACGGAAATGATGCTATTGCAGGTGATACATTGACATATGGTGATAGTAGTGTAGAGTTGGTAGGTGGTGCGTCGATTAAACCCAATAATAATTGGGGAAGTACAAATGGTTTTACTGGCACTCATTTCCATCAAGTAAGTTCGGGTGCATCCAAATATATAAATTATGATAACTTTAATTTTAGAGATGATTTTACTCTTTCTTTTTGGGTAAAGACATGGGGCTCTGCTATTAAAAACTTGATTTATATAGAAAAAACGGCCGACCCGTCAAAATATTTTAAAGTTACAATAAGTGGTTCAAAGGTATATATAAAACTTGCTAACGGATCACATAATAAAAACTATACAGTAGATACTAATATATCAGGTGCATTAAAGGACGCCTGGCAACATATAGCACTTGTTCAGACACACGGAAAAATAACGTTATTTATCAACGGGGACCAGGTTCTCGGGGGTCAACCATTTAGATATTATTCTGGTGGTACTGCAAAAATAAATGGGTCTGTAAACACCGGTATGGAAAATTGTAAGTTGCAAATCAACCCATTAGTAGATTCATCGTCAATTGGAGTTGCTGACTTTTCATTGATAAGTGGTGGGGTGGTGAGAATTGATAATTCCTGGACCGCAGATGAACCAAACGATAAGAGTTTGCTTGAGGCAATTAAAGACAAGTCTTATTTCGCATAATGAAAAGGGTGGGATTTGTATGTGGCTCACCAGAGTCGGCCGACTTGTGGAGAAATTTATACGAAAATTCCCTTGATACGAAAAACTGGTCGTTTAAAGAAATTTCAGACTTCACGGGATCAAATACAGGCAATATAACTCATCGTTATGCCGCGTGTAATTTATTCAAGGAAGGCATTGATTTCATTCATTATGGTATGACTTGGCAAGAAGTTTCTTCAAGGTGCAAATTGTTAATAATGCCAGTTGCAAACTTATTGGACGGTGAAGATCAGTCTTGGTTGTATCATTTATTAAAATTTACAAATGGGGTTGGGGTCCCGTGTATATTAATGGGAGTGGGTGCTCAAAGTTCCATGCAAAGAGAAATTCCACAGATACCATCTGATTTGATCAAATTTTTCGATGAATTCACAAAAGCAGGAAATCATGTAACGGTGAGAGGTGAATTTACTGCAAAGGTCTTAGAGCATCATGGTGTAACTACAAATATTCATATTACAGGATGTCAGTCTTTGTTTTTAAACGGTCATACTAATCTTGGTGAAATCATTCAGAGAAAAATTAAAAATTTACCAAGGGAGTTAATTTATTTTAGTCAATTTTTATCAGAACCTAATTTAAATGAAGTTTTTAACAAATTATCTTCAGAGTCAAAGTATGTTCTTGTTAATGGATGTGATTCACTGATGGCAGATATAAAACAAAACAAGATCGGTAAACTGAAAGGGGTAGATTATCCAGAAGATATTTTATCTAAGAGTAAGATATTTGTAAGTCCACAAGAGCAATGTAATTTTCTTAAAACTTCAGGAGAGTATTATGTAGTAACACCGAGAATTCACGGAGTTATGATTTCCATAATGGCAGAATTGCCGGTTATCTGTGTAGTACATGACAGTCGTGTGAGAGAGTTGTGTGAAACTCACAAAATACCATATTGTGACATAAAGTCGGTGTGTGGCAATTCAAGTCAGTCATTATTTAAGTTAAATCAGTTTGGTAGTGATTTCGATGAAAATAGAAAAAAACTTGCAAATGTTTATTTAGATATGTTTAAAAATGTCGGTGTAACACCTTCTGCAAAACTTTTTGGTTAATCTTAGTATGAAAAAATCATATAAAACTGGTTATAGTCTTGTAACATGTTCAATGAACCGAACAAAATATTTGCTTGAGTCGATTCAAACATGGAATGAAATTGAAGAACTCAATGAAATTGTTGTTGTTGATTATAGTTCGGATGAACCCATTTTGGAATCTGATTTACCGAAACCAAAATTTGGAAAAAAAATAATTTTGGTAAGAGTAAGCAATGAGAAGAAGTGGGTGTTAAGTCACGCATATAACTTAGGAATATCATTTGCTCAATATGATAAATTACTAAAGATTGATTCTGATATTAAACTATCAAAAGATTTTATATCATCCCACCCTCTTGATAAAAATAAATTTTATTGCGGAAAATGGGAAAATGCAAGAAACGAAAATGAAATTCATTTTAATGGTCAACTGATGTGTAATACAACTGATTTTTTTGCGGTAAACGGATATAACGAACGAATTAGGACATATGGATACGATGATACAGATTTATACGAACGACTTGGAAAGTACACCAATTTTAAATCTTTAGATTTGAATTATAATAAAATGAGTCATATTGAGAGTAATAGTGAAGTTCGTGTGAAAAATCAAGATATTAATGTGAAAGAAAGGTTCGCAATTTCGGATTTATTTGAAAATCAACAAATCGAGCAAGAAGTAGTTAATGAACTGATTTGGGTACCGTTTCCAAATACAGGAGAAGATCTAAGACTTTTTCTTGAAACTCAAATTAATAGAATTCGGTGTGAAAAAAAACCTTGGTCTATGGATGACATTCTTACAGAGTGGAAAATAAATAAGCAATCGGATAATATTTATAATTGTGAAAGATGTTCCTGATAATATTCAATTTGCACTAAAACCGTACAATGGTCTCGGAAATAGGTTTCGTGCAGTTGCAACGGGAATCGTATTGGCAAAGTTTCTGAATGCAAAACTATTGTTATATTGGACGTCAACACGTGGATTTGATGAAACGAAACTGCAAGACTTAATTGATTTTGAAAATTTTTCTAAAAAATATGGCATTAAATTGATTGATCAGTCCGAGTGGAATTCCACTCGAAAAAACTCACGTAAATTGGATAAATTGTTTTCAAATATACATGAGTCATCAAATATGACTGCAAAGACGGATGTAGACACATCTCATGAAAATAATAAGTCAAACTATATTAAAGAAATGTTTTCTGGGAAGTGGAAAACGATTTCATGCAAAACAAGTGCAAATTTATTTAATATATTCGGTGATGATATGATTACCACTGCTCCGAATATTTGGCAAGAGTTTGAATCGGTTTGCAAAGATATGGGAGTATCCGAAGTTGTAAAACAATGTGCGGAACCCACTCTTAATAAAATTTTCGATCAAACGTTTTCAATTCACATGAGAAGGGGAGATGCAGTGAATACTGATTTTTATGAGGAACACCATGCTAAATATAGTGTAGACGTAGTTGCGTATATAAATCGAGCAAGAGAACTCTTAAAATCAGGACAATATGATAACTTCTTTCTTGCAACCGATTGCAAAAAAACAAAAGACGTCCTTGCAGATATATTTGGAAATCGGTTAATTACTTATGACAAGGAATTTGGAAAAAGTGTTTGGCATGAGGAAAAACCTGGACAACTTGTCGCAAGAGTGGAACAATATATCTTATCCAAAACTAAATTTATGCTTACATCCGAGTGGAGTACGTTTTCTGATTTCGCACGAATTGTTGGGGACATTAAAACCGAGGTAGTTGGTCAGGACCAAACTAAAACTTAGTGTCGTATACGACCCTGAAATATTATTATAATAATATTTATGTTTAAGATGACGGATGCAGACAAGTACACACATGGTATATCGGTTATTACCGCAGTTAAAAACCGAATAAGTAATTTTAAAAATTCTTTCAAGATTTGGTTGCAAAATAAAGATATAGACCAGATTGTTGTGGTTGATTGGGATTCTGATGATGGGTTGTTTGAGTTTGTTGATAAGATTGATGATGCAAGGGTAACTTTCGTTAGAATTGAGAATCAACCATTTTGGTGTTTGACCAAGGCATTCAATTTGGCATCACGATTTGTAAAGTACGACAAAATTGTGAAGATAGATGCGGATGTTTCCATATCATCGGATTTCTTTCAGAAATTCGAGTTGCGAGATGGGATATTTCTCGCAGGAAATTGGGAGTCAACTGGTGACGAAAATGAGATGAATTTGAATGGTTTGGTTTATTTGAATACGTCCGACTATTTGAAGGTAAACGGATACAATGAGCATATCCAAACATACGGATGGGACGATTGTGACTTTTACGAGAGATTGGTCGAAGTTGCAAAACTTGAACGTAATGATATTATGAATGAATCCGACAGATGTTATGCAATTCACTCTCCCCACGGAGATAGAATGGAGTTTCACCCACACAAATATAAGCAAAGAGGTAACACGAAAATTGAATTAAGTCACACACATGAAATCAGAAAGAATCAGAAAATCGCAAGTTTTAAAACTTGGGGAATTGAAAATGAAATGATGGATGTTGAAATTGCCCGGGACGATGGTGTGAAGATTTATAGAGTTTCGGAAATTGTTGATACCTCTGGGAAAAAACCTCATATACCACTTGCGTGTGCGGAGTATTCTCACGAAGGTCAACCGCAACCAACTACCAAATTTGCATGGATCAACCAACTTGAAGACGAACTGATCCACGAATGGGAGTTGTATGGTGCATGGGAATATGACCAAAAGAACTTCGTCATTCCCAATGTGTTTGATGCAGATGAAGCAACTGATGAGTTTACTGCGGAGTCCACACGGAGGAAGGGATATTTGGGAGAGATTGAAAATCGACTCAAGGAAGCATATGCATCCATGATAAGGGAAAATGATAACGTTAGGTACGTGAAACCACTTGACGTAGACTATGATAAGTTATCCACTAGGTATGATAAAATCAAGTTGATTGTTCAGTATTATGATATGGAGATTCAGAGGAAGTATGAAATTGATTTTGCATTTGAAAAAAATTTGGAAAACCCATTGATTGATGAAGTTCATGTATTGGTTGAATCCGAATCAGTTGACTTGTCAGGATGGGATTCCGCAAAAATTGTTAAGAAGAACATAGGAAAACGACTGACGTATGACGAGTGCTTTCAATATGCAAGGGATAACTTTGATGAATCCGACGTGGCATTGGTTTGTAATATTGATTGCTATTTCAATGAGTCGGTTGGGAAGTTGAAGAAGGTGAATTTCAATGATAAGTTGATATGCATGACGAGAAAGGACTTGTCGGAGAATGGGAAACTGATGCGTCCGGCAAATCCAGAGGTGGAGAATGAGGGACATCGGTTTGATGAGATACATGAGATAACTACCAATCGTTGTCTTGATTACGACTCGTCCGATGCGTGGGCATTTTCAACTAAGTTATCAAGGTTCAGTTCAAACATAGAATTGGGAACGTACAGTTGCGAATATTTTTTGCATACGAGTGCAATTAACGATGGAATAAAGGTCAGAAACGTTGCGGAATACGTGGACTGCATTCATGTACATGGAACGAATTATAGGAACAGGTATGCCGTTGAAAACGAGTTGTCACAACTTCCAAATCGTATGTATGAAGGAAGGGTTTCGGGAAACGCAATTGATGGAGTTTGGAGAGTTCGTAGTCCAGAAAATTACATTGACGAGAACTCATCGCAACATGAATACACGGACTACGTGGTGCGAGACTTCAAGGAGTTGTGCGAATGAAGGATGCATTTGAGTATTTGAATCCAATGTCCATTGGAGGAAGACTTGATTGTTGCGTATTCGTATCATCCGTTGGAACTAATACATTGGATATGTCTGATGAGATAGCACACCCAATTGTTGCTGTCGGAACTCCCAAGAAATCCACGGATTCACTTTTGGCATACGTTGACTACTTGGAATATATTGTCGGTAATTATCAAAGACTTCCAAGGACAACCATTTTCTCAAGTGAGTTGGTTTTTGAGGAATTTTCGGGGTTGCATACCAATGCTATCAATCATACGACAAAAAGAAAACTTTTGGATGAGATTAATCAAACTCATGTTGTGTATGCAACGGAGATTTTTTCCAAGAACGTTAGGTTTAATGCCGATGGCAAGTACGGTGCGTGGTGCGAGGAATTTGGCATACTGAAGAACCCAACAAAATATCAGCAATATCCGATTTATGCGGTTAATAGATTGTCCGTGTTGAGAAATCCGTTGAGTTATTACAATAAACTTTTGAGTTGGGCAAGGAAGAATCCCAATTCCTTGGAGTATGTCGCAAGTGCTTGGCAAAGTATTTTGAACATAGGGTCACAAATACCTTCAATGTACAGGGAGACTCCAAAATACGTTAAACCGGCATTGATACCGAAGGATGAGATTGTTGAAGTGGATAATTTGGAACGAGTGAAAAGGGTAGAGGCAGTAACCGTTTGCGTGAATTATGCGGAAAGTCTGAAAAAGACTCTTGCCAATAAACGACACTTTGACAGATGGGTAATAGTTACAACGGATTATGACAAGGAAACTCAGAAGGTTTGTGCGGAAAACCAAATCGAGTGTGTGGTGAGTGACAGAATACATGAAGGGGGAGTTTACGTATACACCCATTCTGGTTTGAAAACTGCAACTGGACTTAGACATGGAGAAAAAGTTCGGTTGGATAGGGCACCACTTGCAAAGGGAAAGGCAATAAACGATGGTTTTGCTCGGTGTGACAAAACTGATTGGTTGATTCATATTGATGCCGATACCTTGCTTCCCAAAACATTTAGACAAACGTTGTCCAAGTTGGATTTGGATGGTGATTGCCTATATGGATTGTCACAACGAGTTAGTGAGAGTGGAGATGACCTTGGTAGTTGGGTGGCAGGCCTGGGCAACGGGAAGGGTTCGGCCATAGGTTGGTTTCAGATGTTTCATTCGTCTGCTTTCAAGTCGTTACTTGGTGGTGAGTATCCTGAAGAAAGTGCCGATACATGGTGGGACGATATAAAACTTGTGGAAGCATTCGGAGACAACCAAGAGTGCTTGAATACCATGAGGGCAACAACCGTTAATACCGAGACATCCAATGCAAAGCAGATTGAGAATTGGTATGTTAACATTAAGAAAACAAAAATTGACTGAGTTATAAAAACTCCGTATATCTAATACTTATTATAATGATGAATACATTATTGTTAATACTTTTAGGAATGTTTATTGGTTGGAATTTTCCCCAACCTGCATATGCTAAGTTTATCCAAGACAAGGTTCTTGGTTTCTTTAGAAACTTGACGTCAACGAAAGAAGACTGAGTTTCACAAGGGTTACGTTTAACCTAAATGGGAGAGAAAATATGATTACTATGAATGTTATTATTGCAGTAGGTATCGGCATGGTTGTGGAGCATTTCACAGGTGTGTTCGGTAAGATCTTTGGTTTCGTTGTTGGCATGTTCAACAAGTAAACCTCTGATTAAATTAGAGTAATTAAGACCCACTCTCCCTATTCGGTTGAGTGGGTCATTTTTTATAAAAACTCCTTGACTTTTCCACGGAATTGTGGTAGAGTACTTGTATGAAAATGAGAAAAATGCTTATTGTTTTGTTTGCGGTTCTTGGGTCATCTGCGTATGCCGACTCCAATGAAACTTCGGTTGAGGTCAAACAAGAAACCACGGAAACTTCAGCAACCGAAGTTGAGAAGTTGAAATCACGAATTATGGAGATGGAAAATCGTCTTGCCAAAAAGGAAGTTCTTTTAGTCGAGACGAAAGTGGAACTTTATGGGGAAAAACGGAAGAATACAATGCTCACACGTCAGTATGAAGCAATGTGTGAGTTTCAGGATACGATCCTCACGGAAAATTTTGCAAGTCTGGTTAAGATTGATGAATTGGAACGGAAGATACAACTCTTGAAACTTAGGGCATTTGCCTTCCTCGGTGACTAAAGTTTAATTTATACTTATTATAAAAAGTCCTCACATAGTGGGGATTTTTTGTCTATATATCCTATTTATTATAAAAACACAATGGGAGAAAAAACGTGGCAATACCTAAGTTTATAAAAAGATATATTGATGAAATTCCTGGTAATGGTATTCTGACGGATTCCAAGGGTGAAGGTTGGGGGTACCGGGGGGTACATAACCAAGAAACTAAGTTTTTCTTATGCACATTCACTTATATGGGGGTAAAAGTTCCTGGTGCGTATGCAACGTCTATAGGAAACCCTGTATACTATATCAAAATTACGGAATATGATACAAATCCAAGGATTACTATTACAGTGACTGGATCGGAAAATGCATGGAAGCAAATAACTACACCTGCCACCGATGGTACGGGTGAAATTGTCAGAACTTTTCGTAAATGGAAACGAGCAGGAGGAGAACAAAACATTTTCCTTCCGACGAATAAAAGCTTTTATAGTCCGTACTTGGCAGTCCCGTGGTATTTGTGCAAAGGAGACGTATTCACAAAGGAATCACCGGTAATCATAGGTCCGTGGCTCGCAGGATGGTCTAGAACTCCAGTAACTCCCAAACAGTTCCATTGGGTCACTCATGCAAGATCGGATGGCATCAACGGACCGGAAATCCCCAGTGCATCTGCCAGTTTTGTAGACAACATACAATCCATTGGAATTCCAGAACTTCCACCACCGCCTCTTTGGGCCAACGGTCCGGCAACGGATACGGAGATTACGCACAATGGGGTTCAATATAAAGTTCTTGCGGGAAAACCTTTTGAATCTGGTAATAAGAATATATGGGTGATGCAATTAAGAAAAGTGGGAAGCACAGATGGAGCAGATGGATTTAAGGGTCCAGGATCGGCATATGGTGCAGGATACTACGAGTATGAATTTAACACGACATCCGGTGAGTTGGTAACAACTCCCGCTGGACATCAACTGAGATTGAAATTGTTGATTAACAAAAAGGCCAATTTTGAGGTTTATTATTTTGATACGTCTCGTGTAGGTGGGGTGAATACAGTTCCTATTGAAGTTTACAGTACAAACTCTCAACAATTTATAAACAACATCACCACACCACAATCAGTCGAAGAGGATGCGAGTGGTGAGTTCACTTCATATTCGTGTTTGAATGCACAGGAGGTGTTACCAACCAATCCATTTGCCGAAACTTCATCTTCCGAAGGTTTTGTGGAAAATCTTGTACAGGATGACACCACATACGGTGATACGTGTGTGGGTGACGAGTGTACGGATTGTCCTGACTGCCCTGAGGATTGTTATGAGTGTAGGGTATTTGCAGATGGTGAGGAAATTGCCGATGCAGGATTCTCACTTGCCAAGTCGGGTGACGATTGTTCATGTAAGTTGGAAGTTGCGAACTTAAATGCGAAACGTTGCAAAGGTCGTGTGGCTATAACAGGTGACTTGCTTGATTCGAGTGGATTTGCTCAAAACTTCTGTTCGATAATCGATGACACAGACTCAACCAAGATAAAGGTGAAGTGTAATAGGGTATAAGTCTATCCGAAATTAATTTGAGAATTAACTTGATTTTTTGGACAACTTATATTATATTTATATCTTAATTGTTCATTGACAGTCAAATTTCTGATGGGGGTATTCTGGATTCGATTTGCATCTGGATGCCTGGATTGCATGTGAAGGATGATACAAGGCCTTCTTAAAATGTATCACTTGTTTAAATGGCGAAGATAAATTCGTTGCGGACCTCATCGCAGACGCCAAGGCAGAGTTTTCTGTTTTGGAAGACGCAGAGGTTGCGTTGGTGGCATAAATAAGTCCACCCCGTCACCCAAACGATCACTCGGCTAGTTTGGTGTTGGCGTCATTAACCGGGGAACCAGAGTTGTTTTTTGTTTCAGACTCTGTATAACTTTGAAACAAATAGAAAGGGTAGGTTGGTCTATTTCATAACCTTTTGAAACTCCGAAGTAGAATAAACGTGTAGATATCCTTGAGCAAGGAAGTAAAGACGCGGGTTCAACTCCCGCTACCTCCACCAGAGATTTGATTATTGTAAAAAAAACAAGTAAAGGGAATTTATATACATATATATTATATAAGGTTCCATTGTAGGCCGGTTTAACGTCACACCCCCACCCGACGTTGGATTTGCCGAAGTGGAGCCCCTTTTTTTGCAAAAATGTAATTTCACATTGACATTTTTATAATAATTTGAGATAATTATACATTGTGAAGATAGGGGTTTTGAAGGAGATTAAGAAGCACGAGTATCGTGTGGGGTTGACACCCAATGCGGTGTCCAAGTATGTTGCAGAGGGTCATGAACTTTTTGTGGAGACAAATGCCGGTACGGGAACAGGATTTGCAGACGATGACTACGTAAGAGCAGGAGCAACTATCTGTAATGTTGATGATACGTTTGCAAACACGGAGATGATAATTAAGGTCAAAGAACCTCAAACATCCGAATTGGATAAGTTTCGGAAAGACCACATTTTGTTTACTTATCTGCACTTGGCTGCGGATAAGAAGTTGACGGAGAAACTTATGAAAATTGGACTAACGTCAATTGCATACGAAACAATTCAGTTACCAAATCGTAGTCATCCCTGCCTTACTCCAATGAGTGAGATTGCAGGTCGTTTAAGTGTCCAAGAAGGTGCTAAATACTTGGAGACACCCTTCGGTGGTGCGGGCATCCTTCTCGGAGGAATTCCTGGTGTTAAACGAGGCAAGGTGGTCATTCTAGGAGGTGGTGTGGTTGGGTTTAATGCCGCCAAAATAGCACAGGGAATCGGAGCATACACAACCATTCTTGATATATCACAAGAACGACTTTCTTATATAGATGACGTGTTCGGTTCGTCCGTCCAAACTTTGTTCAGCAACGATGCAAACATTGAGTCGGAAATTGTTGATGCAGATGTTGTAATCGGAAGTGTTTACGTCCACGGAGCATCAGCACCGAAACTGATTCGTAAACATCATCTAAGTAGCATGAAGAAAGGTGCGGTGTTGGTTGACGTTGCGATTGACCAAGGTGGATGTTTTGAAACTTCCAAGGCAACCACACATGACAAACCAATTTACAACGTTGATGGAATCGTGCATTACTGCGTGGCAAATATGCCAGGTGTAGTTCCACAAACAAGCACGGTTGCATTGAATAATCAGACCCTTCGTTATGGTCTTGAGATTGCAAGTGGAGTATCTGTTGACAAGTATTCCGAACCATTGAAGTTGGGTGTCAACGTGATGGATGGTGAGTTGACTTGCGAGGGTGTTGCCAACTCCCACGGATTGCCTTTTAGGTCAATCTAATTATTATAAAAACTCCACCTTCCGTCTATTTATAGATGGGAGATGATGGGTAAGTTTTATAGGAGATTTGTCGGTTGGGTTATGCAAACCCGACTTTATCGGTATATGCTGAAGCATGTGATTCCGTATATCCGATTCACCACTTATTATACGAATCTTCGGGGAAAAAAGTACCATGCTTTGTATGAGAAGTTGGAAGCAGGTGACGTAATCCTCACGATTGACAAAAAGAAACTTACGACGTTGCTGATACCTGGGGAGTTTTCTCATGCAGGAATGTGCGTGAGTCTTGATAAAAAGTGGGAAGTAAGTGAAATGACTCACACCGATTATACCAAGAGTTGCTTTTTTGATATTTGCAAAGAGTCGGACCGTGTGGTGATTATGCGTTGCAAGAAGATTGCCGATGAACAATTAACGAACGCAATTGAAAAGTGTAAGTCCTTGGAAGGGGCAACATACGATACGGATTTTTCATTGGGAATTCATGCGTTGTATTGCAGTGAGTTGGTTTATCAGTCATACGAGAACAATTTGATTGAGGCAAACTTGGAAGACTTTGTTGGTTTGGGGAGAGAATACATCAGTCCAGTAGGACTTTATCACGCAAAAAATTTGGAAGTGGTGGTTGATAGTGATTTATTGTAAAGGGAGAATATTTGGTATGGGATATAATGTAATTGATACATGGGGCAATCATTCGTTGGGTTATCACGAAACTCTGGATGATTCGTTGCGAGCAATACGATTGTATATTGTGGAGAAGGTAATGGGTGAGGTTGGATTGTTTGAGCAAGACTTTATTAATTTGTTGGTAAATGGAAATGAAGTTGTTTATGAGAATCCAATGGGATATTTTCCAAAGAAACCAACGTTTTTATTGGAGGAAACTCCCAGCTGGGACGAACGGGCAATTGATATGGGTGGATTGAGGTGAGATATAATATTATACGGTCGGATAAACAAAAATACATTGGTTTTTTGATTGCAAAAAACGCACTCAGTTCATGTCGTGGTCACTTGACACATTGCACAGAGGCCTCCAATTTTAAGTTTCTTACCGAATATAAAAATACATGGAATTCTTATTTTAAATTTACGTTTGTTCGCAATCCTTGGGATAGGTTGGTATCGTGTTGGAAAAATAAAATAGTTGAAGTGGGATATGCCGGTATGAAGAATAAATATATGTCCTTTGAGACATTTGTAATACTGATTACAAAGGGTCAATGGAGAACCCACCACGATATGCACTGGGCACCACAGACAATGTGCTTTCCACATAAACTTGTGGATTTTGTTGGAAAGTTTGAAAACCTTCAAGAAGACTTCAATGTCATCTGTGATAAAATTGGAATTACGTGTGAACAACTTCCACACGTCAATAAAACAAAACTTGAATCGGGCAGACACTATACAGAATATTATAATGATGAAACTCGTCAACTTGTTGCGGAAAAATACGCAAAAGACATTGAGTATTTCGGGTATGAGTTTGGCAAGTAAAAATGATAAGTCACAAACATAAGTTTATTTTTGTCCATCCAAATAAGTGCGGTGGGAACAGTATAGAATACTTTTTTCAAGGTTACTTAGAGGTAGACCATCGTATGCTTAGTGAATATCAAAAAGAATATCCAGAAGAATATAAAAATTATTTTAAGTTTGGATTTGTTAGAAATCCATATGAGAGATTGGTTTCAGTATATCATGGAAGGACACAGGGAAAACTTGTAACTGTTGATTTAGAATTATCTAAGTATTCGTTCAGTGAATCTGTAAAACTCTTAGAAGATGGGGTTATGCGATATTGTGTTCCTTTGCTTGCATCTCATTTACTTGGTTGTAAGTGCGAACCGATACCTTGTAATCGACCTTGGTATTTAGACGAGGTGCAAAAAATTGGTTTGGATTTTATCGGAAGGTGTGAACACTTTCAATCGGATTTTAATACCATCTGCGACAAAATTGGAATCCCTGGACAACAACTTCCACACGAAAATGCTTCAAAACACAAACACTATACCGAATACTATGACGAAGAAACAAAGCAAATTGTTGCGGAAAAATACGCAAAAGACATTGAGTATTTCGGGTATAGGTTTGGATGATGAGAGAAAAAACAATGAAAGATGATAGAAAAATAAACAGAAAGTCATATGAGTCCAATAGGAAAAATCTTGAGTATTATAAAAAATGCCTTGAGATAATAGAAAACGTTAGAGTAAATGCTGATTTACATTCCATTATAGATATAGGAGGTTGGTCGGGTGGCTTCCTATCTAGGACAAACATGGATGAGAAAGTGTGTCTGGATACAAGACCTTCGGAAGAAATGGCCCCTGGAGTGGAGTTAATAGTTGAAGATTTCTTGACATGGGAACCAGATAAGAAATATGACATGGTTTCGTGTATGCAAGTTTTGGAGCATATTCAAGATGAATATGTCGGTGACTTTGCGAAAAAACTGTTTACTATATCATCCCGTGTTTTGATTAGTGTACCATATAAGTGGCCACCACATATGTGCCAGTATCATTATCAAGATCCTGTGGATGAAAAAAAATTATATGGATGGGTAGAAAGACAACCAACCGAATCTTTTATAGTAAAAGAAAAATGTAACAGATTAATTAATTACTATGACGAAGAAACAAAGCAAATCGTTGCGGAAAAATACGCAAAAGACATTGAGTATTTTAATTATAAGTTTGGGGAGTAAAAATGATAAGTCACAAACATAAGTTTATATTCATCCACATCCCCAAGTGTGGAGGTACGAGTGTGGAGTTGGCATTGCTCAAGAATGAAGGTATAGAAATGAAAAATTATAATAAAGATGATTTGAATTTTTTGACGGAAGAACAAAAACAGAAATACAGAATTGGTTATGATTATGAAGGAATAACGACTCAACATCGTAAAATTGATGAATACAAAGATTTCCGAGAAAAGGAATATTTTACGTTCACCTTCATTAGAAATCCGTGGGAAAGATTTTTAAGTGAGTATTTTTATATTATTAAAAGTGGACCACAAAGTAAAATATATGGTTATGCAAAGGAATTCCAAGAAACGTTTCCTACATTTAAAGATTTCGTAAAGGGCAACTACAAAAAGTGGATATTTACTGGGCACGACCATCTGCAAGTTGATTTCGTATTAAATGCAAACAAAAATAAAATGATAAATTTCATCGGAAGGTGTGAAGATATGCAAACAGATTTTGAGTACGTATGCAAAAAACTCGGAATGAACAAAATCAAACTTCCGTATAGAAATCCTACAAAGCATAAACATTACACCGAATATTACGACAAAGAAACAAAAGAAATAGTTGCGAATATTTATAATAAAGACATTGAATATTTTGGATATAAATTTGGGAAATGAGTAATAAAATAGGAGTGGTGGTTTGGAGTTTTCCGAACCCAAGTAATACTTTCGTATACAATGAATTGTCCACGTTGCTTGAGTGTGGAGTGGATTTGCACATTTATAGTATAAACACTCCCGAACTCGCAGATCTAGTGTTCTTTCCGGAGTTTTCAAAAAAGTTTTCAAACAGGGTTACCTATCTGATGAAGGAGAAGTTGCTTTGCCAGGTCGCATTGATGGATAATAATGTTGCGTTTGGTCAGAATAGTACCCGACAGATGTTGTTAAATAAAAGTCATATGCCAAACTACGACGACAGGGAGATGGAATCCGTTAAGAATAGTTCCAAGGCATTTCCTGAATTGCTGAAAAGGATACGTCGAGATAACATAACTAAATTATATGGGGCATTTGCTTCGGCTGATGCAGATTTGTGTGCGTACATTCATTATAATACGGGTATACCGTATTATTTTGCGTGTCACGCAGAAGATTTGTTTTGTAGTTTTTACCATGCATCGTATAAGGCAAAAACCGTGACCAAAGTTTTCTGCATTTCAGACTATAATAAGAATTATTTAATCCACAAGTATAACTTTAATCCAGACAAACTTATAGTAAAGAGAGTTAATTTTCTTAAATGTGACGATTGTAACATAGACCCCCACAACATAGATTATCCATATGTCTATAGTGCGGCTAGATTGGATAAACGCAAGGGTTTGGATATTTCAATCCGCGGATTTAAGATTTTGCATAATAAATATCCAGAGATGCATTACATAATTACTGGAAGTGGCCCGGAACAGGAACACTTGCAGTCACTTGTTACTGATCTTGGTCTTGGGGATTTTGTGCATTTACGTGGCCACGTATCAAATGTGGAAGTTTTGCAACTTATCAATCGGTGTGAATTTGGTGTGTTGACTTCAATTATTGATGACAGGGGCAACCGTGAGGGAATTCCCACGTTTTTTATTGAATGTATGTCACTGGGCAAACCCTGCATAGGAACACATCAATCAGGAAACTCAGAGTTGATTGAGGGTGGGGTTACTGGGTATTTGACTACACCACGACACTTTCGTGATGTCGGAAAGAAGATGCTTGGATTGCATACCGAATTGACTCCAGGAGGGACGGAGAAATTTAAACAAAATGCGAAACATAAAATTAAAAAGATGTTTGATAACGAAGAAAATATAAAAATAATGGTTGATGAGTTTTTGAAATGAGAAAGTTTTTTATAGTATCAACACAAAGAAGCGGAACAACTTGGTTTGCTGAAAAACTTGCGGGAATGTTTGGTCGTTGTCGTATATCCGAAGAAACTGATATACGTTGGTGGGAAGAACTTTCAAGCAATACATTTATTGAAAGAAAAAAACTGGATTCCTATTACTTGCCCAGACCAAGAAGTTTTATTCCATTAGCAGAGAAAGAATGGGCATTTCCGGTATTTGAAACAAATAAAATTATAAGAAAAACTGAACAATTATACGATGATGTGTACAATTCGTTGAACGATAATGAATTTGTAAATATAATGTACGATCAATGTAGTATAAATTCAATTTTGAAATATCCAGTTATTCACCTCGTTCGCAAAGATTCAGTTGCACAAGCAACAAGCACTTTAATTGCTAGAGCAACTGGAGTTTATCATGATACCGAAAACTATTATAATAAAATTAATAACGCTAATAAAACCTTAGACTTAAATTACGATTTAGTTGTAAAAATTGCAAACAGATGTAACCAGGAAAAGGAAGTTTATTATAACACACTGAAAAAGTATCATAAAAATTGTTTAACTATTTTTTACGAGGACTGTTTAGATGTAGACTACTGGAAAAATACTTTAAATAAAGAACTTGAGAATTTTATGCAAGATTCAATTCAAAATGCAGATTACGAAACAGAAAATAAAAAAACAAGAAAATTATTTGAAATTACTAATTCTGATGGTCAGTGTTGGAAGAGAGAAAATTTTGGTGACGCAATTAGATTATGCGAAAAAAACAATCTTTCGATAAATGCCGAGAGTCTATCAAAAATAATGTATTTTGAGGGAAAGTGAATTATGATAATATCACCAAAATATAAATTTGTGTTTTTTGCAACTGAAAAAACTGGATGCACTTCTGTACAAAATTGTTTGGCAAATCTCAATGATAAGAATCTTATTGTCGGCGAGGTGGTTCCAAAGGATGTTGATAACTTGTTACTATCAAAGCATACATCTTGTGATGAATTTACAGATAGACATCTTGAATATAATCATTTTTTTAAGATAGCATTTGTAAGAAATCCGTGGGATAGAGTAGTTTCATGGTATATGTTTTCCAAATCACTAGAAAATCCTGATCAGAGTAGAGATTTAACGAGTATTGGTTTTAAAGAATATATAAAGAAGTTTGGTAATATTTGGTCAAACGAACAACAAGACCAATATAAATTCGTAGGGTGTTGTGATTTCATCGGAAGATTTGAAAACCTCCAAGAAGACTTTAACTCTGTCTGCGACAAAATTGGAATTCCACGACAACAACTTCCATATAGAAACAAAACAAGGCACAAACACCACACCAAATACTACACCGATGAAACGAGGGAAATTGTTGCGGAAAGATTTGCGAACGACATTGAGTATTTTGGGTATAAATTTGGAGAATGAGAAATGATAAGTCACGAACATAAGTTTATTGTAATTATGCCGCCTAAAACCGCATCAACTTCAATGTTCCGGGCGGTACAACCACACATTTCTTACAGTGATTTAAAGATACAGGGGGGAAAAACTTGTGACTGGAAGAGTGAAATTGGTTCAAAACATACAAATATTCAAGATGTGCATACACGGTTGTTAGATACTTCTTATAATATAGATTCGTATCAATTATTCGGAATGGTCAGAAATCCATTTGAAAGAATTTTGTCTTTTTATTTCTTTCATTGTGGACATACCGGAGTATTGTGTAAAGACACATTTAAGGAATTTATTTGTGCAGAAGAAACTTGGGAATCATTTGAGTCTGTGAATCACCAACATAGTTATGGAGGCCTCGGACCTAGTGGATTTATTCTACCATTGCTAACATGGTTTACGTTGAAGTCTGGTGAGATTTTGGTAAAAAACTATATTAGAACCGACAACTTACAATGTGAGTTCGATAAATTTTGTGATATGGTTAATCTTCCACATCAACAACTTCCACATAGAAACAAAACAAAACACAAACACTACACGGAATATTACGATGATGAAACTCGTGAAATCGTTGCGGAAAAATACGCAAACGACATTGAGCATTTTGGATATAAATTTGGAGAGTAAGAAATGATAATATCACCAAAATATAAATTTATTTCTTTTTCTACAATGAAAACCGGAAGTTCTAGTGTAAATGAAAAGTTGTCCGAAATCAATGATCCTGATATAAAAATATTCAAATATGATAAGACCGGCCGACATATACCAGATAACTGCAATAAGAAATATTTCAAGCACACATCGTGCAATGAATTAACAGAGAAACATTATGATGACTACTTCAAATTTGCATTTGTAAGAAATCCGTGGGATCGTGTGGTATCTTGGTTCGGTTTTGGCAAAAAAGTACATAGAGATGACTTAAATATAAAAAATGAAACATTTGATAATTTTATTTTAAATAAAAGCAAGTCTCATAGATGGGGTGGTGACAATCAACACCAACATAATTTTACAAATTGTTGTGATTTCATCGGAAGATTTGAAAACCTACAAGAAGACTTCAATACAATATGTGGTAAAATTGGAATCCCACAACAGAAACTTCCACACCAAAACAAATCAAAACATAAATATTATACCGAATACTACGATGAAAAAACAAAACAAATTGTTGCGGAAGTCTTTGCAAAAGACATTGAGCATTTTGGATATAAATTTGGAGAGTAAGAGATGAAACAATTTAAATATATAACACACGGATTTCAGGACGGACTCGGGGCACAACATACCAGACTGCAACAACTTGGGGTATTTGCAAAAATGTTTGGCTTAAAGGTAATATTTGATTTGAGAACTATGCCAAATTTTCTTGGGATGGATTTTGATAATGGAATTAAAAATGAAATGTTTTCTTTCGATTCAAGTATAATACACGAACCGGATATTATAGACTCACTGGATGTCGGTGACATTTTCACATTCAACAACAGACATATCAACAGAAAAAATTCCAACCGATTTTTATTGGATGTTACTAAAAATTTTATAGGACAACATAAATTATACATAAAACCAAAAAATATGGATTCACTCGAAAAATATAAACCAAGGGTTGTCAAGAGTGTTGCGGTTCATGCAAGGCTTGGGAATGGTGAAGACCCACATGGTGTAGAGGGTATGGATCATTGGAAGATCAGTCATGACTCATTTATACGAGAGATGCAGCTGCATAGTCAAAACTTTTTTGTATGTACGGATTCTCCCGATTTTTTGGAAAGATGTAGGCAAGAGTTTGGTTCTCGTATATTCTACACTGATAGAATTATGCCAAAGCAAGGTGAAGGTCCAGGACATCGTTCCAATGAACACATCGTCAGATTGGAGAATTCATATATTACACTACGAGATGCGTTAGTCGATATGATTTTGCTTGGTGATGCAACACACCTGATATGCAATTATAGTGGCCTCAACCAATATGCAAGAAGCAAGTTATCGTCTACAATTCTGCATCAAGATTCGGAGAAGTGAAATGAAAGTAAACATTAAATATGAAGAAAACGATAAGGGGGTGTTCGATTATAAGTTATCAAATAACTCAATAAGTAACATCCACGGATTTAGGAACTTTGATGGTAAACAAAAAGATATTGTTTGTCTTGGTGCGGCTCAAACAATGGGCAGATATTCTCATAATCCGTTTCCAATGCTAATTCAAGACAATACAAAATATTCTGTTGCAAATTTTGGATTTGGTGGAGTTGGTGATTACCAATATAATACGAATGAATTTTTAGATTATATAAATGCATCAAAATTATGCGTCTACCAAATCAATTCAGGACGAAGCACAAAAAACTTTAATGAAATTTGGAACTTGGGAAATACTCCAATCAACGAAAGACCACCAAAGATTGTTGAATTGTATAAAAATAATTTTTCTGATTTTAAATCAAAGTTCGATAAAAACAAACAAGAATATTTAGCAGACGCAAAAAGTCTTATACAACAAATAAAAGTACCAATTTTATTTGTTTTTGTTGCAAAGCATGGTTTGGACGATGTAGACGAAGTGAAAATTTCAAATGAGCAACCTATGGAGTTGTTGAATAATTTTCCTCAATTTGTTACAAAGCAAATGGTTGAAGAAATGACAAATGGATTTAAATTGGGTTGTTTTACGCAAGTTCAAACCAAACGACTACCAAAACCAATTATCGATAACGAATCACCTCAACGCAATAAAATGTTTGCAACGGATGCTTATTATCCTGATCAAGAAACTCATTTTAACATTGCCGAGTGGCTGATACCTAAAATTAAAGAAATTTTGGAGAAGTGAAATGGACTTTGGGAGAATTATATTTATGGCACAATTGATAGGAGGTGAAGTGATGAGGTGGTTAGAAGCAAATTGGAGAGTTGTTGCTCTTGTGGCAATATTGGTGATAATGGTATTAGTGGACATAGTAACGTAATGGGAAAGTCTTGGGCAGAACCGTATAAGATAAAGATGGTTGAACCACTTGCGGTGACAACTAGGGACTATCGTGAGAAGGTAGCAAAGGAAGCAGGGTACAATACCTTTCTGATTAAGTCAGAGGACGTTTATATTGACTTGTTGACGGATAGTGGAACTTCCGCAATGAGTGACCGACAATGGGCAAGCATGATGTTGGGTGACGAAGCATACTCGGGAAGTCGCAACTTCTATGACCTAGAGAAAACAATCAACGAGTGTTACGGATATAAGCACGTAGTTCCCACCCACCAAGGAAGAGGTGCGGAACATATCATCTCCCAGATTCTTATTAGTGACGGAGACTTTGTTCCGGGAAATATGTACTTCACCACGACCAAACTTCACCAAGAGTTGGCAGGGGGAACTTTCGTGGACATAATCATTGACGAGGCACATGACCCAAAAAGCACCCACAAGTTCAAGGGAAACGTTGACTTGGACAAACTTGAGAAGGTTATCAAGGACAAGGGTGCAGACAAGATTCCATACGTATCAATCGCAACCACGGTCAATATGGCGGGTGGACAACCGATGTCGTTGGAAAACATAAAGGCAGTTAGGGAACTGACGGACAAGCATGGCATCAAGGTGATTCACGATATGACGAGGGTTGCCGAGAACGCATGGATGATTCAGCAGTTGGAAGATGGATATGCAGACAAGTCCGTTGCGGAAATCACACATGAGATTTGTTCTCTGACGGATGGTGCAACGATGTCTGCGAAGAAAGATGCAATGGTGAACATCGGTGGTTTCCTCGCAATTAATGACGAGAAGGTTTACGAGGATGCAATGAACATGGTTGTCATCTACGAGGGATTACACACCTACGGGGGGATGGCAGGAAGGGACATGGCGGCACTTGCCGTTGGAATCCGAGAGTCAATTGACGATGACCACATGAGAGCAAGGATTGGACAAGTTCATTACCTTGGTCAGAAACTTTTGGATGGGAACGTTCCGATAGTCGTTCCGTTGGGAACACATGGAATCTTTCTGAATGCCACGGAGTTCCTTCCACATCTGACCCAAGACGAGTTCCCTGCACAGACTTTGGCAAGTGAACTTTATTTGGACTCTGGTATTCGGTCAATGGAACGTGGCGTGGTCTCGGCGGGGAGAAATGCAAAGACGGGGAAACACAATTATCCCAAGTTGGAATTGGTTAGGTTGACCATACCAAGGAGAGTCTACACACAATCACATATGGACGTGGTGGCAGAATCGGTTATTGACGTTTACGAGAATCGTGATAAAGTTAAGGGTTTAAAGATGGTATATGAACCCAAGTATCTTAGATTTTTCCAGGCAAAATTTGAATCCCTGTAATTTTTTATCATTGATACTTGACGTTTCTGCGTTATAGTATAGGATAAGACTAAGCATGGGGAAAGTAACCAAAAAGAAACCCAAGAAAAAGAACTCTCTTGGGCCAAAGAAGAAGATTTTGTTTGACCACATTGGTCACATCAGGGAGAAGCAGACACCAAATTACTTTGAAACCTTGACTGACGTTGACAAGAGAACGTTCGTCAACTACATGATAAATCGGTTTTTGTCAATGGACTACGATTTGGTCGAGGTGGTCGACCAACTTCAGAAACATTCGGTTGGATTGAAACCGAGGGATTATTATCGTGTCTTGATTGAGGTTGTTCCCCGAGGACGTTCGTTTCACAAATACATTAAGTCAACCAAGTCATCTGACAATGACGTGGAATTGGTGGAATTTATTGCATCACACTTTGAAGTGAGTGAGAAAGAAGCAG
>Ga0209362_1001061_pt1 | contig 22721 bp, 23 predicted proteins | sample SaaInlV_165m_DNA_FD_184680 | JGI IMG/M metagenome (GOLD analysis project Ga0209362, IMG submission 184680) | Marine microbial communities from expanding oxygen minimum zones in the Saanich Inlet - Saanich Inlet SI037_S3LV_110m_DNA (SPAdes)... | ecosystem: Environmental > Aquatic > Marine >...
TACTATATACGGAGTTTTTATAACAATTACATATCGTACTTCTCACCGAAGAAGGTGGTGATGTGTGGATCACTCCCACCACTCGGTGGAGGGGTTGAAGATATGGATATTGGTGTTGGAGTTGGTTCACACTCATCAACCGTGACGATTATGTCTTCTGGCCAAGTTGCTTCCCAAGGTTGCAGACCACTAGTGACGGATTGAATATTATCTGCTCCTTCTGGGCCAGGGCCATATCCAAATGCATCTATAATCCATTTTCCTACCAATACGGATGATTCTGTTCGTTTACACCACATCCAATAATGTCCGTTGTGCCAAAGTTGTCTCTCATCATATCCGTGACGATCAATATTACCAGGTACACCCTCTTCCATCGGTGGAATTGGTAGACGAACCGTATAGTATCCGTTCACATTTGGATTGGATGACCCCATTACACAAAATCCTTGCTGTGTAAAGATACCAAAGTGCTTGTAATCTCTATCGAGAATTTTCCCACCTTGGCCAACTACCCACACTTTTAGCAAATAAAACCCCCTCGCACTTCGTTCAAATGATATCTCGGTTACATCGGTGGACATCTGTGTGGTTCCCGTTGGAAGTTCTACACCTTCTTCGTCTGGAGAAAAGTCAGCAGGATACGGTGATGGTTCTATTAAATAATGCCAATTCTCCATAGATGATCCGGAAAAAGAAACTTTGAACGTAACGTTTTCCGTTTTGGTGTAATCCCTTGTAAAATTAAGAATCTCTATAGTTGTACATATCGGTGGCTCCAACTGCGTAATTGGTTCACAATCATACCCAAGATAACCCGTTCCCTCCTCGTTACACATATTAAGAAAAATTAAATACTCTCCAAGTTCATCATCGACGCCTCCACCACTGCCAAGAAATCCTTCAAGTGTTGTAAAATCATCGTTCTCCCATAATTTAATACAAGGTGGTTCCGACCAGGCACCAAGACCCGTTGAAATACTATTACCCTTACCATCGAGAAATACAACTCCACTGCATTGTTCATTGGTTGCTGGACTGGACGGTTCACCATCTGCATACATCAATACAGAGAAAGCACCTGGAACAAAAACATAAGACTTTATGTGCATAAAGTCATTCTCGGTTAGACCCCCTATCCGAACAAGATTGTTAACCTCACCTTGCCAACCAGGATCACCATCATGTAACGATCTTCCTCCGTGCCAACTTCCACCATATATGGCAAATTTATGGTCTGAATTACCCTCGATTCGCAAATACTCATTGATTACATTTGCCCAATGGTTATTAGAATGTGTCCCGTCAACGCAATGCGTCCAATCGACGGAGGCCTGTCGGGGGCAATTTATTGCAATAACATTAACATTTGCGGCCGCTGCGGCTTCAATGACACGTATCCATTCATCATGAAAATTATCTGGGTCCCATGCATCTTTGCAACAATCCGGATCGTGATCGTGGGTAGTTGCAGGGAACCCGAAGTTTCTTAATATACAATGTTCTTCTGACCCTATTCTATTTGATGTTACCGCACAATAATCATCGAGTAACTGTTGTTTATCCGAGTATCCGAATTCTATAAACAACACATCAATTCCCAAATTGGTTATATTGTCGGCAATCCACCCAGTAATTGACGCATAACCATGACCCTCTCCTAAAAAAACACCCCCATGCGTAGCAATATTTGTTGCTATTCCATGTTGAGCATCGTCTAATATCTCCGATGGGTCTGAGGTGCTATATCCCATCACATATCGTACTTCTCACCGAAAAACGTTGTAACGTGGGGGTCACCATCAATGTGTGGGCATGGGTCCGGTGTCGGTACAGGTACACAACAATCAGCTGCCTGAAATCCGTGGGCGGAGTTGATCACCTTGAGGGCATTTATAGATTCAAATGTTATACCAACATGGTCGGCCGGGACGTGTAAATCTAAGGTGTCCACGTATTTGGCACATCCCGAAGCCATCGGAGATTCGGGAACGGTCACAATATACTTGTGGTCATCACCAAATACCTCAAGATCGTCACCCCATACCGGGACGTGATAGGCATAATCCGTACACCAACAATCGTTATAACGGTGGTATGTTCTGACTACCACTTCTACTGGTGTCGGTGTTGTCGTGGGGTCAACTGGTGTCGGTGTTGTCGTGGGGTCAACTGGTATGGCCTCTACCGTCATGTGGTAACTTCCGTCACCCACCCACTTGATGGAAAACGTTTCATCCCAGCCATAATCTTCGGTATGATCTACGGTATGAGATTCCCCAATCGTGCTGAACTGTGCTTCTTGAATCTCATATGTACCATCCCCGTCTTCCGTAGGATAAAAAAGTGTCAACTTCCCTTCGAAAATCTTCCATACGAACTTATGTTCATTGAATGTCATATACGAGACCTCATCTTCGGTAAGGTGTATCATAACCTCAAACTCTTCACCGGCCGCAAGTGTCACCTCAAAGGACTCTTCCTCGGCATTTGGGCCCGCAGTCTGCACTTGGCACTTAGCACAATTATCATAAAGAGCTCCGAAAACATTCGCCTCTGCAACGGGGGGTTGATTATCACGACTGTCCGTGAGGGCGTTATGCTTGGGTGGGATGAAGGCCTCCTCCCCGGGCGGGATGTAATTTTGCCACTTTGCCGCGAAGTCTGGGTCGTTATCAATTTTGTACGTATTCAACCACGGACAGATTCCCCCCGAACTGAGGTTGTTTGGTCCACATGGCCTGATATTATGAACACAATTTCCCTGTACATCCTTTTTTACGTCAATACAATGACAATCTTCCCATTCCGCGACATTTGGATCGCAATGAGAGCAACCTTCACCATGGCCCGGGCCCCAAAGTTGTATAAATACCGATTCATCATCCGTACATCGGTTGCCGCCTGTCGAGCCTGTATCTTCATTACCGTCTATTACACCTGAACATTCATGCCCGCAGGGTGCGGCTCGGTAGGTACGCCAAGCCCACCCATCTCCCTCTTGTTGTGTATTCGACTCATCCTCACTCATATTTCAATCTCCCAATTAAAGTAGGGTTTCCCACTTATTATAAGTATACTATATACGGAGTTTTTATAACAATTACATATCGTACTTCTCACCGAAGAAGGTGGTGATGTGTGGATCACTCCCACCACTCGGTGGAGGGGTTGAAGATATGGATATTGGTGTTGGAGTTGGAGTTGGTTCACACTCATCAACCGTGACGATTATGTCTTCTGGCCAAGTTGCTTCCCAAGGTTCTCCCTCGGTTTCTTCGGAAACAGCAATGACCCCAGTGGATTCAATATTTCCGTATGGTTCTCCCTCACTCTCGGATTTTTCAAGTACCCATTTTCTCGCAAGTGTCTCCGTATCTCCGTCTTTATGCCCCCATATCCACCATACATCAATACCAAGACTTGCCCTCCAAAGTTGCCTACCACCATGACCCACTCTATCAATTTTACCCTCATACCCTCCTGGCCAAAACGGGCCAGTTGGATTGGATTCTGGAATAGGCCAAGCAGTGGCAAACTGCAAATTTGGCATCTCAATGCCTTGAAACTCGATGTCAAGTCCAGATATACAAATCGGATTTATATTAAATATTCCAAAGATTTTTTGTTCAACTGATAAAATATCACTTGACTCATCCGTTGCAAAAACACTCAATACATAATATCCCACATCCTGGTCGGATAAATGTTCAGTTGCGTTTGCGGGAATCTTGTTATCGAGAACTGGCCATGTTCCCTCAACCACATCATCTGGTAGAGTATCCGAAGACATATTAAAATTCGGATCCGAACTTGGATAGTTACTATCTGCTATTTGATAATACCATTTTTCACATTTCCCCGGAAGATTGTTTATTCGGACAGTGAAACTTACCGTCATGGTGTGGGAAGGTCCCTCGGTACTAAAATTTGGAGAAACCAATCTTGAAAAGTCTGTTAATTCAATATAAGGTAAGCAAAGGTCGAATGACTCATCCTCCACACTACATTTAGTCCAGTTCGGATCAGGTAAATCAGGAACACCGAAATCCGTGTCTACCAGTGGATGTTCGTCATTCACTCCAAAACCTAAATCTTTTGCAATTCCAAGTGTAATTGGTATAACTTTATTGTCGTGGCCGTGGTGCACGATGGGATGCATGGACGGTCCTTCATATTCACCGTGATTTTGAAATCCAGGAATACACACGCACTTGCCGTAATATAAATCGTGAGGTGCGTAGTGGGCCCCGGACGCAAAACTCAACGGCACACCATAGTTTTGAAATTTTGGATGTGATTCGTACAATTTATCAAATTCCGTTTTAGCATTTGCTCCAATAAACCACGCACAACTGCCTTCATTCGGGGGGCCCTCATACAACAACATATCTTTCACTTGGAATACAAGTTCTCTGAAAAACAATGAATGAATTATTTCATGTATGATTATATCCTTTGCTTCCAGTTCGTTATTAAAATATTTATCATGTTCCAAATGTAATACAATAATAGACTCCGAGGGCCAGTTGCCGTTCCATTTAGTTACCCGTGAGAAACCAACCTCGTGATCGGGAGTCGGTGTTGTTGTTGTTGTTGGTGGTGGACTTGAATCTTCGTTGGGGTCGGTAGCAAGGAAGTCAATTTTATGAACAATTCCGATTGGATGACTTATAAATAATCCGTTTATTTCGTCTACACACTCCTGAATCCATGCTACAATATTATCTGGAAATGACGCATCCAACGAGTTGATCGTGACAACTGATGAAGTATCGTCTTGTTCCTGTACACTATTTTTTACGCCACCCACATATCAAATCCTCAATATACCCAAACATATTAAAAGAAGTCACGATAATTTGGAACTTTAACGTCCAATTTTTTAATGATCTTTGCACTCGGTTCATCCTCTCCATCCATACCGACAGTATTGGGCATCTCAAGTTCCTTGGCATATCTTAAACTTGGAGTCTTCTTCCACTTCTTCGGTATCTTCATCAATTCCTGTGACGACTTTCTGTATATTCCAGGATCAAGGTTGAATTCCGTCAAATCCTCAAACTTTCCACCCCAAATATCATCTGCTTGCGGAAACTCCGTTTGAGTATATCCTCCACCCTTATACCACACGTCTGCGCGGCCGGACATTTCCGCACCCAACTTCCGAAGTTTTCCTGCACCCAACCAATTGCCGAAATCTGGTTCAGTATCCGTTGCGGCCGATGGTGCGACTCCACTGAGCTCATTTACGAGTTTCTTCACTCATATATATATTAGATTCATTCGTAAATCCTACGAACGTTTGAGCGTATACCGTAATACCCTTCGTTAGCCATATGTTTCTTGCGATATAAATTGTGGTGACACTTCAACTTGTTGATTCGATTCATCTCCGTCCAACCCATGCTTCTAAACGATTTCCGTGTATTTGCCATGCTCAATTCCTTCCCACCCTCATTCACAACTGCTTGATTGTATTCCGCATCAGTCGGGTTTACGTATTTGCACCCAACTGCCTCTGCTCTCTTTATCAAATCCCAATCCTGGTAACCCATCGGCATCAACGACTGATCATATCCACCTATCTTGTCAAAAACTTCCTTGGTTAGAGCAATTCTACCAAAGTTTCCGTTCTGAGGATTCCAGTCAAATTGATGTACCACGCAATTATAGTCGTTTGCCTCAAACTGCGTGATTACGAATCGTCCTCCACGATGTCCTGTAAAGTTGTCGCAATCCAAGGTGACCACAATTCTGCCCGTTGCTTGGTGGGTTGCCGTATTCTTTCCTATGCTGGCGTGCCACTCGTCAAGTACATCCGTTTCAAAATACCTCAAATAACCACACTCGGTATATTTGGTCAAATCTTGTTCTCGCATCCACTCACGGAATCCGTCTTTGCTGTTTACGTCCATAAGAACAAACTCTATGTCATCCCTATCTTCCCAATTGTCCTCCAAATTCTTAATCAAGGTTTGCTCCACTTGATGATGTCGATTCATCAATGCCATGACGAACGTAAGTTTCTTGTCACCAACAGGGACATTCGCAATTCCCTTCTCGGGTTCCACGAAATATTCATAGTCGGAAATTGGATCAAACACCGCACCTTCCTTGCTGTCTACCGTCTGCATAAATGACGGCAGATCCTCTCGAACTCGTTCATACATTCTAATGGAAAGGTTCGGATCATTCTTCTTGTCGGCATATAGGTGAGTGTACTTGATTTCCGAATCCTTCATTACAAAAGGTTCCTTCTTTTTCATATCAATCTTCGCACCACAATACCACAGATCGTATATCTTATGCGTATTGACATACCTCTTCACCGAATCCTCTTGCTGAAAAATCTTCAAGTTATCTTCACCCTCGGACAATCTCAATACTTCAAGTGCGTGTTCCTTGATGAACTTCAAGTCGTTTCCACCATAAATTCCCTTGCTTGGAATCTTGAAGTTGCCTTTATTGGCAAATCTGTACCAACGGGGTCGTACCGTCAAGTCATCAATTTCCATGTATCCGATTTCCTCCGAAAATCCTTGCGGAACGACGTGCATATCCTCAACAATCAAATCCGCATTCAAGAAATCCTCGGTGGGTTCTTCCCACAAATAAAAGTCATTCTCCATGATAACGAATGGTTCATCCATCTTCTCACAGGCAAGAACTTTCGGAAGACTCCAAAAATACCAAGGAATCCCCTTCTCGTTCAATTGCTCCACGTCATCTCTAACGTCATCAAAGTCAACCACTCCGCAAACTTGAGAAATTGCCTCATGGTCACCATAGAACACAACCTTGTCAAACCACTTTCTTGCTTGCTCCACCGCAAGTTTCATCGACACACGCAAATCGTTTTTCCGTTGAAAGTTGCTATATGAATCCCTTTCAAGAAAAGGTTTTGCCCAATACGCATATACCGCGGTCTTAATCATCTCTACTCACACTCCCCATTATACAATAAATATTCCAATTCAACGGAAATCACACCATATTCATGTTTCGCAATCCATAAAAATGCTTGCTGAAATGTCCTTGCTTTCCACATACGTCTGTGCATCGGGACGGAAGCATCTGCCAATTCTCACGATAACTTCTCTTAGGAACTTTCGGCTTAAACGAAAACATAAAACTGCAATCGTCGTCTGCACCTGTCTTGGAATCCTCCGCATACCATCTTCGGTTGTCCGAGTGCCACATCTGAAAATATCCGATTGCACCCAACGTTCCCAGCTGGGTCGTTGACCTTTGATTCTTTGTCCTATGCGTAACCGTTTTCCGAAAATTGTGTTTCATCAACCTTCCCTCTTTGGACTCACGCATCATTCCGTACAACGCATCCTTGTTGTTGCAGAAAAGTTCCGTTTCCTTCCTAAAGGTGTTCGGCAACAATATATCGGCATCCACGTTCACCAACCAACCATCTCCGTCAACAAGTTGCAGGGCATCATTAATTGCCCTTCCCTTTGCGAACCACGCATCGTCAAATACCCTCTCACTCAATACGTATTCAAGTCCATTGTCCTCACACACTCTTATTGTGTCTCTATCCGACTCATGGGTAGCAATAATCCATCTGTCAAACTTATCCTTGTTGGACACCACTTGCCTCAACCAAGGGGAATAATCAACCGATACCGTTACTGCTTCTATTATCACGACCACTCCGGGATTTCGTAACCCAAAAACTCAAACAATCTTTCGTTATAAGGTTTATATATCTCGGATAATAGTTCAACTGCTTCATCCGAAATGGTATTTGTATACTTATGAGCATTGAGTTTTTTATTTTCAATCGGGGCCTCTCTGACTCCCAAAAAATCAAAAATTTCACGAAACACTGGTTCTGGTTCTTCAAGCAATTTTTCCTGAACAATTATACAGCAATTATCGGCAGAATACGCATTTTCCAACAATTCAATGTAATCCATGTAAAAACCTCCGTCAACAAATGCTGGTCTACGGCGACCTGCGTGTAATGCAGACATTTCAAGTGAAATATTCTCTTCAAAACTTTTTGTTCCGTCCCAACCTATCCAACTCTTACTTCTTGGCAATTCACTGACATAATGGTTATATGCCGAATATGCTCGATTCACAGGATTTCGTATGGAAATTAAAAATTTAGCATCAAGACCACTTTCTCGCATTCTTTTCAGTGCCAACTTTGGATTTTTTAAAAAATAATTTGGACTCTTTTCCCCCCAAACTCTACCGTCATTTTTAAACTGCCGTTTATACCAATCCACACCCCGTGAGTAATTTTGATTAAAGAAATTTAACTCACCTCCTCTGGAAAACTCAATATCGGGGTTCCTCTTAAGATTCCATTTGAGTGAAGTAGTACCACATTTTTGAAATCCAGGTATAACAAAATCCGGCATTTTTGGTGAATTGTCCAATGGTATGTTCGGAGGCTCCGTCATGACCCTAGATGCTGACACCGTATGTGTCTCTGATTTATCGGTTGTCTGCGACACACATTTATAGTCAAACCTGTCAATATCCAATTCGCAGGCCTTTGCCGTGACATCCCAAAGATGTTTAGTATAATAATTCGAATAAGGATTTTTATATGCATCAAGTGGGATTTCAAGTTTCACATTAGGTATACCAATTCTCTTGCACACCTTGTCAAAATCTTCTTGAATGTTCTCATAACGACAAACATAATCAACCACTTGAACACCACCAACATCCACCCACCACGATTGTTGATTAACATACGGCAACTTATGCTCAACCCCATCATCAAACGGTTCGGCTGGTTGCAAATCAAAGTGTCTATACACCACCCTGTCCCACGGATTTCTAACCATCGCAAACTTAAAATACTCGTCCCACTTCCAACCCTTCGCATCAAAGTGCTTTTTTAAAAATTGAGGTTTCACATGACAATAATACGGAGAATTCATATCCGAGTTGCCGACAATATCCGATATTCCACTCAACGCATCATTTATAAAATCACACCCGGTAAATGGAATGTTAATGAATACGAACTTATATTTGTGTGATATCCTCATTTTCTCCTTAAATAAATATTTTATAGTTTGATATTCCGTGGTCGTTTATACATATAAGATTCAAGTCGATCACCCCAGTCTCGTTTACTGTGAGCAGAATGTGGAAGTCTTGCACTTATCTGGGCCATATTGCTTATTATATCCTTAATGTTTCTATCTGTATCATAAAGGTGTGATACTATATTCACCAATCATTCTCCAAATTTATACCCAAACATTTCAATATCCTTTGCATACTTTTCCGCAACGATTTGTCTTGTTTCACCATCGTAGTATTCGGTGTAGTGTTTGTGGTTTGTTTTGTTTCTGTGGGGAAGTTGTTGTTTTGGAATTCCGATTCTGTCGCAGATTGTATTAAAGTCTTCTTGAAGGTTTTCAAATCTTCCAATGAAATCAATTATAATTTTATCATCTCCATCTGTAATCCAGTTTTTTTGCAAATCCATTTTTTGAAAATATCGTCTGGTACATGATTGGAGACTTGGTTCGGAAAAATAAGTGTGCATAAATTTACGAAAGGGTATATTTCCCAAATCATCGTTTTGGATAAACCATCTGTGTGCAGACAAACACCTCTCCCACGGATTTCTTACAAATGCAAATTTAAAATATGAACTGTAATCGTAATTGTGTTTTTGAAAATATCGTTGTTGGTCTATTACCCTATCGTGTTGTTTATAAGGATGCTTGCCACCTCTAAGCTTAGAAATAAACTCCCAATCTTTTTTTTTCAAAACACGACGAATAGTTGACGTACCAGTTTTGGGTATTGCAGTAAAAATTCCTTTATATTTGTGACATATCATGTCAGGTCTCTATAATATTTTTTACAACTGGAGATAACTTCTTCGCAAGAGTTTCATACATATCCTGTGTCGGATAGTATCCATTTCGGAAAGGTCTACCATTGCGAATTACAGGTGCGTCAATCTCACCATGCACATACTCAACATAACGATCAGACAATTCACAAAGTCTGTTTATCGTGGATTTTGTTACAAAGTGTGGAAATGTCCCAATTGGTCCACGAGACTGAAATGGATGTCTGAAATCATGTGAATCTTCGTCTATCGGTGGGTTACGGCCTATGTAAAGCAAAATCGTAGGCACTTTTATTTTTGAAAATAATTTTTTAAACGACTCTATATACAAATCAAGCACTTCATCAATTCTTGATTTTGCTTGAGATTTTGTTAAAGTTTTAAATTCTCGTTTCCAATAATCACCTGCTTTGATTCGGTTACCCCCACGAACCATGTGGGCCTTTCTCTTTGATTTCCCCACTACCCTACCATTTTCTAGATAGTGACTTCCACGGGCATAAAGTCTGCGACTTGGTATACTTTGACATCTCGCAGAAGGTACTTGGACGATACATACTTCGGATGAATTGATTATATCCAAACAAAGATCAATCCAAGCGTCTTCTGGACCATATCCACCTGCGGACAAATTATACGCATCTATTCCAATTTCATTACCAAGCAACTCAGGATATGATTTTACCGACCACCTTCCAAATGTTTGCGCTGCACCGATGCACGATATAAATTTATCGCTGGTGGGTTTTGGACCCCTGAGCAGACTTCGTTTATCAATTAAACTGTAACCTTTGTAGTCCATGTGTGGATCTTTTTTGTGATATCCATTCATATTTTATTTCTCCTAATTCATATTTTTTTTATGTGTATGTCCATGTTTCTTCAGAAATTGGATCATTGAGTCATCGGTTTCGTTCAATTCAGTTTTACTGCGTTCTTTAATTTTCTTAAGTGAACATTTGTTGCACCAAGAACCACGATGGTGATGATACATCAAATCATCGGGATCCACTATTTTCACCAAACCATGCTTTGGTTCTGGGCGGTGAAAATGAAAGCATTTTATATCATTACATATAAGAGTTTTATTGCGAAACTTTCCAACCCCCTCAAGTTCTGAACTACATCTTGTCAAACTTCTCGTTGACCTTTCAATATCCCTCAACTCAAACAATCGTTGTCGCATCGTAAATGCAGAATATTTATTCGTATTCTGTGTAGACAAAAACTCTTTTAAATTAAGATATTTTTTTGACAAAATATATTCATCTGGGTCAATATGAATCCACCAATCCGATGGATTTCTTTTTACGCAATGCTTCCAACCGACTCGTTGACAATCCATTCGGTTGTTCTCCCCACACTCGATTCCAGTCCTCCATGAAACAAGTGAAACTTGGTCTTTAAATGACGAAACTATGTCTTGTAGAGTATTCATAATTTCCACATCAGTATATTCAAGAAAATAATTCATATATGGTTTTTTGCCCCATGTCGTAGATGTACCAAATTTCCTATCCACCGACATAAATCCATTGTTATATAAATGAATTTTATCAACTCCTATCATTAAATGGTGTTCAATCCACTCCTCCAAGAAAAATGTTTCAAGTCGTGGTGAAATTTGTGTATAAAGTGATATTCTCATTCTCCAAACGCATATCCGAAATACTCAATGTCTTTTGCGTATTTTTCCGCAACGATTTGCCTTGTCTCATCGTTGTAATATTCTGTGTAGTGTTTGTGTTTTGTTTTATTTGCATGGGGAAGTTGTTGTCGTGGAATTCCAATTTTGTCGCAGATAATGTTGAAGTCTTCTTGAAGGTTTTCACACTTACCCACAAAGTCAACAAGTTGCTCCGAATCTTTTCCAAACACCCAGAGATACTGGGGGCTAGTACTAATACCGGCAAGGCCTTGTCGAATCATTCCCTCAAACGATTTCCAACTGCGGATGGCATTTTTTGACTTATCGTGAAATCCGTTTTCTTTTTGACGTTTGGTCGGATTGTTCATGATGCGTTTCCTGTATTCCCACTTGGAAACACAAGATGCCCACGGATTTCTAACAAACGCAAACTTAAAATATTCACCCCAATTCCAATTTTGTTCCTCAAAATAGTTCTCCAGTTGTATAGGTTTCACATGATAGTATAGTGGAGAATTTAAATATGGTATTGATTTTACTTCAGAATATTCATTCAACGCATACCTTATGGTTGTGCTTCCAGTTTTTGGTGGTGCAATATAAACGAACTTATGTTTGTGTGATATTCTCATCATCCAAACCTATACCCGAAATGCTCAATGTCCTTTGCGTATTTTTCCGCAACGAGTCTCCGTGTTTCATTGTCATAATAATCAGTATAATGTGCATGTTTGGTTTTGTTTAGATGAGGTAGTTTTATATCCGGAACACCCAACCTTTCACACAAGTCGTCAAACCCCTCGTTCAGTTTTTCAAATCGTATAATATTATCAACGACAATTTTGTCGTTCAACGATATCCAATCGTAACACGGACGCTTCCAACGTTCACGACTATCAATAGTTGACAATACATCCTCACGAAACGTCACATCCTTTCCAACTAGACTATGTTTTTTACAATAAAAGAAATCCGACACCACACGGTCCCACGGATTTCTAACAATGGTGAATGTAAGGTATTCATCCCAATAGTTCTTAATTTCATCCAACTTCGACCAATTCTGTGTAGTTATTCGTTGGCCGCCCTTCCAACCATTCCAAAGTTTTGCCTGGCCATCGTGGTTCACTCCTGCACCGAACAACATCGATGCGGACATATGCACCTGAAGCATATTTAGTGCAGATACTATACTGCTTCCTCCAGTTTTATTTACGTGTATGAATATACACTTCAAGTCATGTCGTATCATATGCCATCTCCATTGGTCGGTGAGGGTACTACCCCCGTTCGCATTTTCAGAAATCCACGGGTTCCGAGTTTCATACCAAACAACTCCCTATATTTCATCCTAAACTCACTAAAATGATTTGGTCGGGTTTCCGTGGTATGCATCAAATTATAAATCTTGGCATATTTTCCAGAATTGATGCATTCATAGTAAAGTTGATCAAGAACCTTTCTCTCTCGTCTGCTTTGATGGTTCACCTTCTCGTATTTATTACAATACTCAGTATACTTAAAATACTTTATCTCCGATATCCTACCGTCGGCCGACCAGGGACAATTCTGGTGTGAAAACTTTTCCATGCCTTGTGGCCAAGCAAGGATTACCTTGCTATCCAATTTGTCCGCAATATGCCTTGCAAGTGTGTATGTCTGAAGTCGTTGCTCCAAGTTTCCAAACGAACCTACCATCACCGCCGATTCCGTTGCATTTAGGTTGTCCATAAATTTACGCACACCCAAACCAGCCTCACCTCCAGTATCGTCACGGTGTTCACACAGGATGGACGAATCCACGTTTATCTTGAAACCAAGTTCTCTAAGTTTCTCACTCAAATAACCATCAGGGCCCAATATCAATCCAGTATCCTCACGGACAATGGTCTGCAAAGGAAGGCATTCTTTTGCGGGGTCGGTTCTCCATATCGTGATGCCCGTACCAACATATCCGGAGTCAACCAATCCGTTACCCCAGTAGTCATCAATCATGGCAGGAAACCAATGTTCCTTTTTAACGGATGCGACCACCGTTCGTTTCAATTCCTCTTCAGTTCTCCACGGGTTATTGGCATTCCAACCAGAATGATTAAAATAGAGTCCGGCGGACGCACCTACTTCTGGGTTTTGCATTACATGCATCAACTTATCAAACGCATCGGCAGGTGGTATTATGTCATCGTCAATGGTATATGTAAATTCTGCGGAGCATAGTGAAAATCCCAATGAAAATGACTCACCTGTGCTTCTGTGCTTTCCTATGCATACGTCGTTGTCTCTCCAATTCTTTCCCTCTGGTGGAACAAACATACCCGGACCTCGGACATTGACTATTTTCTCAAACTTACTCGATAATTGTCGGGATTCAATGCCCTCGACAAGTTCCCTCTTAAAATTCTCATCAAGAGAATTATCCACAATAATCCATGTTGCCTTACCATACTTCGCAAACGGGATCGTTGCTATATAATCCAACCAATCCGACAAACATTGCCTCTTTCCACAAACGACTGTGAGAAAATCTATCTCCATAATTTATAAATAGATATAAAGACATTATTTATATGTGGAAATGTCGGTATAATACATGACCGACGGCCGTATGCACCTACTCTCAATCTCCAAACTTGTATCCGAAATACTCAATGTCTTTTGCGTATCTTTCCACAACACGAGTCCATATCTTATCATTATAATATTCGGTGTAGTGTTTGTGTTTTGTTTTATTTACGTGTGGAAGTTCTTGTCGTGGAATTCCAATTTTATCGCAGATTGTATTAAAGTCTTCTTGGAGGTTTTCAATTTTACCAAAGAAGTCTATTATTGGTTCTGAATTACTACCATCAATGCTCCATCGTTGTGGTCGTGCGAACATGGCAGTTTCTCCATATTGTTTAAATTCACAATTAAATTTACTCATCCATTTATATGGGGCAGACCCGGGTGGATGTATTCCTTCCTTAATATTTTTGTTGTATACTTTTTTACCATAATGAAAATAAGAAATCAACCTATCCCACGGATTTCGTGAAAAGCAAAATTTGAAATACTCATTGAAATTCCAGTCATTTTTACTAAAATATTCTTGAACTTTTATTATCGGATCGTGTTGTTTAAGATCAGTTGAATTCATATAAATTCCGTCTGCACAAAAACGAAGAGCAACCGAGGTGGGAATTGAATTCCAGTGGTCATCATCATTTTTTTTATGAGATTGTAGCAATGCATCCGAAACCGAACACCCACCATTTTTTGGAATATGTATAAAAACAAATTTATGTTTGTGTGATATTATCATCAATCATCCTCGCATATGTCCATGAAGTCCGTGACCACATAGTCCGAATACTCATGTATCTCGGTGTCCTTGTCCACGTAATTATACTTGGATCGGATCCTCCAAGACCCGTTTATCCAATTCTCAGGAGTCCGTTTGCTTGGGTCTGCTGGATACAACCGATTCTGTGTTGTGGAAGTCTTTTCATTACTGAATGTATATTCTCGTCTGAAATTAGTATTGTGGATGTGAATACATCGCACATACTCACACGGATTTCTCAACTCAACGTTATTCAAATGAGCAGACTCTGCAAAAAAGTTCTCGCAACCCCAAGTTCCAAGTTGAAAGTCCGAAGCAAACTCGGGAAGACTCGGGAGGAACACCCACGAATCCGCAGAAACATAGTCAAGAAAGTTCAAGGACTCTCTATCAATCTCAGTCACCGTGTCGAACTCATACTCATCACTCCAAACGGGAGGACTCTTTCCTCGTTCCGCCGTGCCATCGGGAAGTTGATCCATCCGGGTCATACACATCAACCTCTTACCGTTCTTGTAATTAACTTTTCTAAGGAGATCAACCGTTTCATCAAAATAACAATCATTGTTGCAAACTAGAAGAATCGTATTATCGTCATACTTTCTTCCGTAGTCGATGGCAGTTTTATAAGTAAGTCGTTGTCCAATCGGAACAAATTTGACATGAGTCTTGTCTCCGATTTTAATATGCGAATGAAGTGTGGCCAACTTGGCCATGTCATCCCCCACCTCCAGATATACAACCACCTCATCGATATGCGTGTTGTTGATATTATTATGGATTGCTTCCAACAACTCCTCTCGGCGCTCCTTCTTCGGTTCATCATAGTATCCAAACATAAGCACTATTTTATCGTGACGATTTCTCAATGTATTCCACGATTCTGGTAGTGGGGTCACATCAACTGGAATCATTTTGGCATTCAGTGCAATAACTGCTTGATTCAATTTCTTCATTTCTTTAAAAAGGGCCTGCTTTTTCTCACGCAGGGATTTTAGTTCATCCCCAGATTCAAACTCACTCATTTTTTCGTGCAAATGCTCAATTTGACCTTTAATGTCATATATCTCACGATAATAATTTCTACCCACTTCCATTATATAATCTCCATATTATAAATAGTAAGAAAGACAAATTATTATAATAATTACCAACCATAAAAATCATATGTCCACTCAATCGTTTCCACCAACTTTCCCTCAAAATCCTTCGTAGGATTCCATCCAAGTTCTTTGTGAATCTTAGAGAAGTCAACTGCATATCTGAAATCGTGTCCAAGTCTATCTTCCACGAACATGATTTGTTCCTCGTACTTGGTGTCTTTGGGTTTCCGTTCGTCAAGAAGTTTGCATATCATCGTTGCAAGTTCAAGATTGTTGAGTTCCTTGTCTCCACCTACGTTATAGATTTCACCGACTTTTCCATTATGAAATACTTCGTCAATCGCAACGCAATGGTCTTCCACAAACAACCAATCTCTTACGTTGTCACCCTTTCCGTAAATGGGAATATCGTCACCCGCAAGTGCAGTGCGAATAATCGTTGGAATTAATTTCTCACGATGCTGATGTGGACCGTAATTGTTTGAACAACTTGTCATAACCACGTTCATATCATAAGTCTCGTAATATGCGTCCACGAAAAAGTTCCCACTTGCCTTGCTTGCACTATACGGACTATTCGGAGCAAACGGCGTGGTCTCGGCGAACTTGCCTTTCTTGCCGAGAGTTCCATAGATTTCATCGGTGGACACGTAATGAAACCTTCCCTTGCCTTTTCTGCGGAAAACCTCAAGCAATACGCAAGTTCCCACCACGTTCGTTGTAACGAAATCCAATGGTCTTTCAATGCTATTGTCTACGTGTGATTCGGCTGCAAGATGAATAACCGAGTCAATCTTGTGTTCATCAAAAAGTTTGTTCACCAACTTCTCGTCACGAATGTCACCTTTCACGAATACGTAATTCGGATTGTCCTTCAACGACTCAAGGTAACTTGAATCCGAAGCATAAGTCATCAAGTCCAAATTGACGAGTTTGTAATTCGGATACTTCTTCGCAAGATGCAGAACAAGGTTTGAACCTATGAATCCGCATCCTCCTGTTATTAATATGTTTTTCATTCCACTTCTCGTCTAAATGTAATTCCACACATAGGTGGTATCTCGTGGTTTCCATCTATATCGTTGCCATCTACCCAAACAATCCGTTCGGCAGAATGCTTCACCGCATATCGCACCTGGTCATCATCGTATCCCATATTTGAAGATGAGCTCATAATTATTACATCAAACACTTCGGTGTTATAATCCTCCAATAACTTTAATTGTTCCCGAGATGAAATATTCTGTGTAATGGTGAATCCCTTTCCCCAAAATCGTCTGCGTATCTTTCTAAGTTGTTTCCAGTGCAAGTCTTCGTACATCCACCACAAATCAGATGTTGTATAAACTTCAACTCCGTGTTCCACCAACCCAGTTATCAATGAATCTCGTTGGTAATCCACCCCATACTCATCTGGACTACTAACAACCAAAACTCGTTCAAGGTCATATGGTAACTTGTCCATAAAATATTTTGCCATGCTCTTTGTGGTCAAGTGATCTCTCGTATGCGACTTCAATTCATCCAATAATTCAAAATATTTGTCCATATCAAACTTGTCCCAATCAAAACTCAAATTCTCCAAATCATCTCGTTCCACATGATCAACCACCTCTTCATATGAAGGCATACCTGGAAAATCCCTAACCGACATCAGCAATTTTTTCGGAAGTCTAAACAAGGTGTTATCGGGGCAGTTTTCCAAATCAAGAAAATACGGAACACATCCACTTCCCAAAATTTCATAATGCCTCATGGAATCCCAACCCGCCTTCTCCATAGTTACTGCAAAGTAACAACTTGCATAATGACGATAATATTCATCCTCCGAATCAAACGAATACTTGGTTTTGCCAGGGGAAATATAAGAAAAACAATGTTCTTTGTCGGACTCCCCTTCCAAAATCCGATTAGTTGGAATTGAAAATTGAATAGGATAATGTTTCACCCCTTCACCCATTTGTCAAACGACTCCCCAACGGCATCCATGCAATGACGCATATTGATTCCCGTGTTCAGCAACTTGGTGTTATCCATAACGCAGTTTGACCTTGCCGCGGTTGCTCCCTTGCTATAAAACTCCGAATCGTCCTCCCAATATTCAAACTCCTTCTCCAACTCGAACTTCTCCTTCATCAGTTCAACGACTTGCTTCGTGGTAACGTATCCTCCGTTGGTCACGTTGTAGATTCCATAATCACATTCCTTCAATGCCACATCAATGCAAGCATCAACGAACTCCTTTCGGTGGGAAATCGAATTAACCGCATTGTACACCTTGTCGTATCTCTGAATCTTGGACAGATAGTTTCTGTTTGAATCAAATTCGTCAAACGGAATCCTCAATCTGCAAGTATAGACCTTTTCAAACTTTGAAAGAACCGACTCACCAAGTGCCTTGGTCCCACTGTAAAAACTGCATGGTGGTTTATCAAATGAAAAGTTGGGTTCATCCTTCTCGGTGAATCCTATTTTATCTCCACTTGCATCTTCACCTTTGTCCCCCGAATAAATGCAACCACTTGATACGTGAACCAAGGGAATGTCATTCATGTCGCAAGCTTGAGCAATGATTTGTGGAAGAAGCACGTTCCCCGTGATTGTCCCCGACTTCTCAACCTCACATTGGTCAACGTTCGGTTTGCCCGTGAAACCACCTGCGTTGATAACAACCTTCGGTGGATTCCAAGTCAGCAATTGACTTAACTTGTTAAAATCGTAGTAGTCAAAATCCTTGCGTGAAAGATTTCTGAACTCAAGTTCTCTGTCCGAAAGGACTTCTTGAAACTTGTGTCCGACGTATCCCGTTCCTCCTATTAATAGTATCATAGTTATAAATATTAGTTATTATAGTTTCTACTCTCCAAACTCATACCCGAAATACTCAATGTCCTTTGCGTATTTTTCCGCAACAATTTGACGAGTTTCATCATCGTAGTATTCTGTGTAGTGTTTGCGGTTCATACAAATATCACAAATTGTTCATCGACAATCTCGATTTCAAGATTATGACTTTTTACAAATTCGTCTACGGCAGGTTTAGGTCCCCCTCCACCGTCACTCCCCCAACCTGTTTTTGGTCGATTTATCCACAGACCGTAATCATCTCCACACATGTATCCTCCTTTTTTCATCAAAGGATAGTAAAACTCTAAATCTTTTTTAACTGCATCATAACTATGGTCTGCATCAATGTAAACCCAGTCAAAGTATTGCGTTGAAAAAGATACATTTGTTGAAAACTCTCTATGAATTTCCACATTGCTTAATTTACCAAACTCATTTGACACCTTTTCATAAATTTTATCCAGTTTCTCTTGCTCAATGCTATAACATCTGTCAATCACATCTTGAGTTTTCCACGGATCAATCAAATGCAATTTCAATGGGTTGTGCTTTAATATTTCAGAAGTCAGATCACCTTTCCAAACACCCACCTCGGCGCAGATGTCTCCTTTATTAATGTATTTTAGTGCGTATTGGTTGTTTTGATTTTTCATAAATTACCCTCCAAATTCATACCCGAAATACTCAATGTCTTTTGCGTACTTCTCAGCAACGATTTGCTTTGTTTCATCATCGTAGTATTCGGTGTAGTGTTTATGTTTTGTTTTATTTGCATGGGGAAGTTGTTGTCGTGGAATTCCAATTTTGTCACAGACGGTGTTGAAGTCTTCTTGAAGGTTTTCTACCTTCCCTATGAAATCAGGTATTAACTTACCATCACCATCACATATCCACTGGTATTGGGGTCTAAAGTGTATTTGTTCATAAAATTTATCATCCCATCCCAATAAAGTATCCCTGAATGTATCGAATGCCCCAAAATATAAATTAAAATCATCGGCATCTTGTGGATGCTCTGGGTGACCATGATTTTTTAAAAAAAAGTAAGCCGAAACAACTCTATCCCAAGGGTTCCTGGAAAAGCAAAAACAAAACCAAGTTTCCGGTATATGGTGTTCTCTCAGGAATTTATAATTCTCATCCCGTGTGTCGTGGCCAACAGTGGAAACCAATTCACCAATGCACTTATCCAGTGAACATCCGGCATTTTTTGGTATATGCACAAAAACTACACCTTCCCTCATCATAACACCCACCCCACTTTTAAGTCTCCATCATTACCAGAAGTGCGATACCACAAAGCATCCTTGACATTTAAATCAATATACAAATTTATAAATCTTTCCAAAATAAAAGGAAGATGAGGATAGTATTCCAATCCAGTATCCTTCACAAAATTTCTGGGTGGTGAATCGTAGTTCGGTGTATATTCCGTCATCTTTTCGTAAAGTTCCTTGTCTGATTTAATTAAGTCAATCGTGGGCATCAGTAATGAGTTGACATAATCCTTATAAACAGATGGTTTGGCCAAAAAGGCGTTAAAATATGCAACATCTCGTATTATCCATACAAAATCTCTTTTCGGTTTTTTTACTATTCCATGCTCAATCATCCTTTTTAAAAGCAGTTTTAGCATATCCTTTGCCGTGGTATCGTTCCTTGCTTGGCCTTTGCCCGTATTCATTTTTCGTTGTATGCGGTGTGGTTTTCTGATACCCCCCAATAAATAATTGGACGGGTCGGGGACAAGCAAATCACAATCTCCGTTTTCTTCCACCACGGTTTTCAACCTTTCAAAATCCAAACCCTTTATCTTGTCACGAATTTTCCACGAAAACACACCGAACCAATCGCAGTTTGAACATTCACCTTGATTTACCAAATCGCATATGATTCCACTTTCCAAGTTAACGGTTGCCTTCTCATTGAAATATGGAATAAAACCATCCACCAACGAATCCTTTTGTGATTCATCGTAATAGATTTGATATGCTTTTATTTTTGTTTGGGATTTTTTCAATGCAGTTTTCAATGCATTTAAATTATCAAATCCGTTTACTTCATCTGGTTCAAGAACCGCACCCTCTGCCCACTCATTCCACGCATTGATAAAAACAAAATTATCATCTTGAGTATTATACTCTGTTGTAAATTTCATGGCTCGCGACAACCAATCACCAAAATCTTGAGGATTCGTATCTGCACATATATGACTATCGTATTGCTTTCTTGCGGTATTATCCCAAGATGGAAATGTTGTCGGGTAGTAAGCACATTTTTTTTCCTTAGATAAAATTCGTTTGTAATTTTCCAAATTGGCATTTTTACAAGACTTGTAATCATAAATCATACCCCGAAAATCTTTCTCTATAATTCGTTTGCGTTTGCGTTTAATCGCATTACCAGGAATACTTTTAGACAGATGTGGAGGAAACTCAACAATAGCATCTATGTCATACAAATCTTCATTCGTAAAATAAAACGAATTGGTTGAAACTATGTGAATACCAGGAAACCCATTTTCCGTGGCACTCTTTCTGAGAATTTTAACAAGATGCTCGAACTCATCAATAATTGAAGGTCTGTATATTACTATCACGGGTTTCCCTTGGATTTTTATATAACGTTCATCTTGAAAATAACGAAACCAATCTTCAGTTACTTTTTGATGGTCATCAACGGAATGCTTCTGAGAAATTAAAACATCCTCTTCTTTTCCGTCCCAGCGACGTGTCCAATTTTCATTTGCCCAACATAGCATAAATGGAAAATTTGCATCAGAGGAGCTGTCACCTAGAAAATTTTCTATAGGTTTCTCCAATAATCGTTTTCCACCGAACCAATAATAATGAAAACAAAATCCATAAAGACCATATTGCTTTGCCATTGCAATCTGCTTATGCATTGCACTTGGATCTGACAAATCATAATACTCATATGGAATTTTAGGTTGATAATGCCCCTCGTATACAGGTTTTGCCTTTTTTACGTTGGTCCACTCGGTAAACCCCTCACCCCACCATTCATCGTTCTCCGGTATTTGGTGAAACTGAGGGAGATAGTAGGCAATTGATTTTATGTTAGTTTTCATATCGTTTATAGTCGGCAGTAGTCAAATAATTCAAAATCTTTAGCAAACACAGAATTTACAATTTCAAGTTCATCGGAAGTATATTTTTTATAATACTTATAGTCAGCAATTTCCATTTTATATGGGTTGCATGGTTGCTTTGGTTTGTTTTTAACATTATCCGTACGTAGGGAGTGGGTCGCACCAAATTGATTGAAAATTTTCTTGAAGTCATTTTCAAAACGTTCGAGGTAACCAACAAAATCTATTTGCTTTTGATTTTTAAAATATACATATTCATGCAAAAAACCTCCCCAAACCTCTCCCGTTTTTTCATAAGTAGGTAAAACATAGTCACTTAAATAAGAACTGAATCCGGATTCTACATATTGTTTACCTTCAAACTGGGGCATTCCGTTTTGCTCTATTTGCCATATCAGTTGCAAATATCCAGCATACATTCTATCATACGGGTTGCGAACAAAGCATATTCTAGAATAATCCAAAGAAGATTCTGGAAGTTTGAAAAAATCTTCCAAAAGTATATGTTTATGACTATCTTTTTTTAATATTTCATTATAGTATATACCTTGTGAATATCGTTTGTTATCGTATTGCCGAAGTCGTAAATACAATGTAGTTGATGCACACTTCCATGGCTGGAAAACTATGAATTTTTTTGTATCGGAGATAATCATATTTTACCTCCATATTCATATCCATAAGTTTCTATATCGATTTTATATATTTCATAAACCATTTCCTTTATTTCATCGGTGTAAAACGAATCATAGATGGGAAGTTCTTGATTTTCATTTAAATGTTTTTTTACGTCGGATGCAGAAACATCAAAAAACTTATCAATTTTATTTTTCTTTTTA
>Ga0209362_1001062_pt1 | contig 22689 bp, 23 predicted proteins | sample SaaInlV_165m_DNA_FD_184680 | JGI IMG/M metagenome (GOLD analysis project Ga0209362, IMG submission 184680) | Marine microbial communities from expanding oxygen minimum zones in the Saanich Inlet - Saanich Inlet SI037_S3LV_110m_DNA (SPAdes)... | ecosystem: Environmental > Aquatic > Marine >...
GACCTTTACCATCAATGTTAACCTCAACACTAATGCTCGTTTCTTTAGTTTTTCTTGATACTTTTCCTTTTCTAGCCATATATTTTAAAGGTATACATAGATTAATGAACTATATCAATATTAGTAATCACCTACTTGAAGATTAAAAATTAATATCCATCTATAATTTATGACTACAATAGTGCTTATAAGAAAAAATAATGAAGTCGTTGTCGCTGGAGACGGTCAAGTAAGTATGGGAAATACCGTTATTAAAAGTACTGCTGCTAAAGTTAGAAAGATTGAAAAAAGAAATGTTATAGCAGGTTTTGCAGGATCAACTGCTGATGCTTTAACTTTATTTGAAAGGCTTGAGGCAAAACTTGAAAAACATGCTGGTAATCTTCCCAGAGCAGCTGTTGAATTGGCTAAAGATTGGCGAACAGATAAATATTTAAGAAGACTGGAGGCTCTAATGGCTATTGGAGATAAAGAAAATAGTTACATCATTTCAGGTACTGGCGATGTGCTAGAACCAGAAGGAAATGCGATAGGTATAGGCTCCGGTGGTAATTATGCTTTAGCTGCGGCTAAAGTGTTGTTGGATACTGATTTAAACGCTGAAGAAGTTGCTAGGAAATCTATCGAGGTAGCTTCTGAAATTTGTGTTTTCACAAACAATAATATTAAGATTGAAAAAATTAAATGAAAAAATCAAACGTTACAACTTTAATTCCTAAAGAAAAAAACAATGAAACTGATAATTCTTTAGTTAGTTCTTTGTCACCTAGAGAAATTGTTTCCGAACTAGATAGATACGTTGTTGGACAAAAAAAAGCCAAAAAAGCTGTAGCTATAGCTTTAAGAAACAGATGGAGAAGACAAGCCTTAAAAGGTGAAATGAAAAATGAAATTTTACCTAAAAATATTTTAATGATTGGGCCAACTGGAGTTGGCAAAACAGAAATTTCTAGAAGACTTTCTAAATTAGCTGAAGCACCTTTTGTAAAAGTTGAAGCAACTAGATTTACTGAAGTTGGATATGTTGGAAGAGATGTGGAACAAATTATAAGAGACTTATTAGAAATTGCTATTGCGATGGAGAAAGTAAAAAAAAGAAAAGAAGTTTTTACAAAAGCTCAAATCCTGGCTGAAGAAAAAGTACTTGATGCTTTAGTTGGAAAAAAAGCAAGCCTTGCTACCAGAGAAAGTTTTAAAAAAAGACTACGTGATGGAGATTTAGACGATAGTGAAATTGAAATATCCATAAATGATAGTGGATCGATGCCGTCATTTGAAGTACCGGGTATGCCAGGCGCAAACATAGGAATGATCAATATTAGTGAGATGATTGGAAAATCTGTTGGAAGCAAAGAAAAAAAGAAAAAGATGACCGTTAAAGAATCTCATGAAATTCTAATTAATGATGAATCTGATAAATTAATAGAAGAAGATAAAATTATTAAATCAGCCAAAAATTCTACGGAAAATAATGGAATTGTTTTTTTAGATGAAATAGACAAAATTTCGGGAAGAACTGATCGTGTTGGAGGAGATGTTTCAAGAGAGGGTGTTCAAAGAGACCTGCTACCTCTAATAGAAGGAACTACTGTAAGCACAAAGTACGGACCTATTAAAACTGATCATATCTTATTTATTGCATCAGGAGCATTTCAACTTGCAAAGCCCTCTGATTTATTGCCAGAACTTCAAGGAAGATTGCCAATAAGAGTTGAACTTGATGCATTAACAAGTGATGATTTCAAAAGAATCCTAAAAGAACCTGATTACAGTTTAATCAAACAATATATTGCTTTATTAAAAACTGAAGATGTAGATTTGGAATTTTCTGAAGACGGAATAGATGCTATAGCCAATATGGCATCAGAAGTTAATGCGACTGTAGAAAATATAGGAGCTAGAAGACTTCACACTATTATTGAAAGAATATTAGATGATATTAGTTTTACTGCTACTGACAGATCGGGAGAAAAAATTTTAATTAACGAAAACTATGTTAAACAAAATCTAGATGAACTTGTAAAAGATACTGATCTATCTAAATTTATTCTTTAGCTTATTCTTTAAAAAAACATAAAAAGCACCACTGCCTCCATCTTCAATTTTTGCATCTGTAATTTCTATAATCATTTTCATCAAACTTTTATTAGACTCAATATATTCTGGTACTGAATATTTTAAAATACTAAGGTCTTTTGAAACATAAGGATTTAATTTGTTTTTAGATCTTAACCCTTTACCTGTTATAACAATAATTTTAGTAAAACTTGTTTCAAAGCATTTTTTTATGAAACTTTCAATAGCTTTATTCGCATTTTCAAGGGTGTAACCATGAAGATCTATTTTATTAATTTTTTCTTGTCTTATAATTTTTTGAGTAGAAATGTCTTTGTTTGGAACTTTTTCATTATTGGATATAAAGTTTTGCCAGTCTTTTTTATCTTTGTTTGAAATTTTTTTAATCAATTATGTAATAGTATCAATTAATAACCAATTAAGACTTGATGATTTCATATCTTTAGAAAAAATCCATGTATCATAAACTTTTGTTATTTTTTCAGAATCTCCAGAGATAATTTTTTTATCCTTGTCTTTTACACAAGTGATAAGTTCACTGACAAAATCTACTGTCACTTCCAAATTATCCTCATTTTTTTTATAAGTTTTAATTGAAGCAGAATTAATTCCGATAAAAGTAATTTCTGCAAAATGACCTTTAGCCTCTCTTTCGGAAAGTGCTTGTTTAAATTGGTTATAAATTTTTTTACTTAAAAGAGGTTTGCTTGTTGTTATTTTATTATCACTATCACTAAAGTCCGTAATGATTGTTTCATAGGCAATTTTTGCACCTTTTAAAAAATCACTTTTTTCATTTTCATCAAAATTCTTATTTTTTGTTTTTTCCTTTACAGCAGTTTTCTCAAAATTATTTTGAAGTGACGAAAACATTTTTCCCTCAAAACCTGTTTTTTTTCCAAGTATTCCTCTTAAGCGAAGAAAAATAAACCCAGCAATCATTGCCAAAAGTATAATATCAATATATTCAAAACTAGAATTCATATTATAAATAATATTTAGTATGTTGATTAATTACAACTAGCAATTTAGATTAAGGACAAATGAACACATTTTTATTGTTAATAATAGGTATCCCAATTGTTGAGATTTACTTATTTATTAAAGTTGGAACGCAAATTGGAGCTTTTAATACCATATCTCTAATTTTTATAACTGCCTTTTTAGGCATAGTGTATGCAAGATATGAAGGTTTTAACACGTTAAAATCTGGCATGTCACAAATTTTAAGAAACGAACTGCCAGTATATGATATTATTTCGGGTGCGGCCTTAGCTTTTGCGGCTTTGCTTTTAATACTACCGGGTTTTGCGACAGATTTTTTTGGACTATTAATTATTTTTCCACCAACAAGAAAATTAATTTTAAAAAAAGTATCAATTAAAAACGTTAATAATGATAAAAAACAAGATTATATTAATGGAGAATTTGAGGATATAGACGAAAATAATGACAAAAAACTATAAAATTTTAACTCAATTTATAAAAGATATGTCCAGTGAAACACCTGATGTTCAAAGCTATTTATTTGTAAAAGAAAATATTTCAAAATATCAGTTAAATATTGAAATTAATTCTAAACCTTTAAAAAATAAACATGTAGAAGTTAATACAACACTTAAATTTGAAGACAAAGAACCAAACAAAAAAAAATCTCACTTTGAAATAGTTTATGTTTCGGTTGTAAGAATTAATGAAGAAATTAAAGATAAAAAAGATTTGGAAAAAATAATTTTATGTGATGTACAAAATGAAATTTATCCAAATTTAGAAAAAGTTTTTATAAACTTATTAAACGACTCTGGTTTCCCAGGTATAAAAATTGAAAAAAAAATTGATTTTGATAAATTGTATAATGAAAGGCCTAATTAAAATAATTCTTCTTTAAATTTCTTTTTAAATAATCTTTATGTAATTTAATTTCATTTTCTGATGGTTTAATAATTTTCTTAAAATAAAAGTTGTTTTCTTTTAAATTATCTTCTAACTTTTCATTATCTTGATTTTTAAAATTTAAAGTAGGTTCTTTTTGATCCAAAAGATTAATATAAACTTTTGATAGCAAGTGACAGTCAATTAATGCTGTATGCTGTGTCCTTTTAGAATTATCTATTCTATACCTTTTACAAAGAGCATCCAAACTTGTTGGGGAACCTGGAAATTTGTCTCTTGCTAGGCTAAGTGTATCTATTACATCTTTATTATTAATTTTTTTTTTTCCTAATAAAGAAAGTTCATTATTTAAATGAGATAAGTCAAATTCTGCATTGTGAATTACTAATCTCTTATTTTCTATAAAGCTTAAAAAGTTATCTACAACATCAATAAATTTTTTTTGTTTATATAAAAAATCATCTGTATACCCATGCACTTCTAGTGCTTTCTCTGAGACTTTTCTTTCTGGATTTAAATAACAATGAAATTTGTTATTAGTTGGAATAAGATCCTTAAGCTCAATGCATCCTATTTCAACTATTCTATGCCCCTCTTTGACCGATAAACCTGTAGTTTCTGTATCCAATACAACTTCAATCATTTATAAAATTTTCCTTAAAATATTATTTATATCTGTTTTAATTGACACGTTTGTAAAATTATTTTTAATAATAAATTGAGATTTTTTCTTTTTATAATCTAGTGGTAGTTGAATATTCTTAAATTTATTTATAAGTGTTGAATTAAAATTTGATCTTTTTCTTAATCTTTTCACAATATCTGATTTTTTAGATTGAACAAATACTAAAATATCTTTTTTTTTATTGATCTTATTTTCTAATAAAAGAGGAATATCTAAAATAACAATCTTTCTATTTTTATTTTTTTTTAAAAATATATTCATTTTTTTTCTTATTTCTAAATGAACGATTTTAACAATTATTTTCAAATTTATTTTATTTGCTAATATAGCTCTAGAAATTTCATTTTTATCAACTGGAAATGAATAAATATATTTTGGTAAAATTTTTTTTAATTTATTAAAAATTTTTTTATTTTTTTTATATAGTTTACCTACCTCAATATCAGCATTAAATGCTGGATAACCAAAATTTTTAGCTACATAACTTTTACCAGATCCAATATCTCCTAAAATTCCAATTCTAATCATAAGGGGTAATGAAGCTCCAAATCTTCAAGGTCTTGCCTTTGGGCTTGCCCGTCCCAATCGGCTCGTGGTTGTATTTCATGCCAAATTCGAAACGACTCTGCGGCTTGATGTAAGAACATTAAACTACCATCTATAGTTTCATGACCTAATTTTTTACCGGTCAAAAGAAAATTAGTTTCTTTGTTTCCACGCTTATAAATCACATCATAAAATAACTTTTGAGAATAATTTTTCTTTTTTTTATCATTATCACTTTTATGTGTGCCTATGGGCTTAACAAATTCTAAATGTTTAAAATCTAATTCAATTTTATCATCTTTATTTAGTCCTATGCTAGTGGCATTTATGATCATATCAAATTCGGTGTTTTGCCCCCAATTCACAACTTCTAAATCTGGATAAATATTCTTTAAATCTTCTATTTTTTTGTTTGTTCGATTGCTTATAATGATTTTTGTAACTCCCATTTTTTTTAAAACATATATTATTGAAGCAACAACACCACCAGCCCCCAAAATAAATATTTTTTTGTTTTTTATATTAAATTTTAAAAAGCCTAGACTTGCTTCAAAACCATATATGTCTGTATTAGCTCCAATTATCTTATTGTTTTTTTTTAGTATAGTATTGACTGATTGTACTTTTTTTGCTTCAGGAGTTAATTCATCAAGAAAAGGTATTACCGATTTTTTAAATGGAACTGTTACATTGATGCCATCTAGTTTTTCGTTCTTAACCTTATCAATTATTTCCTTTAAATCTTTCTCTTCTATTTTTTTTTTTTCATAAATAGCCTCAATTTTTGAGGTTCGAAGCCATTTGTTATGTAGTTTCGGAGACAAAGAATGATCAATTGGGTTTCCTATAACTAAATATTTTTTCATTTATAATTATTTAAGTATTCTTTAATTTTTTTCACTGGCAACCCCATTATTGTGTCCTCATCTCCCTCTATTTTGGAGAATAAAGACCTGCCCTCTCCTTCAATTTGATAGACGTTATAAGCATATAGTGCCTCGTCAGTTATTTTAGACAGATAGTTTTTAATTTCTTCTTTTCCTAGCCTCTTCATGGTCAAAGCAGCTTTATCAGTATAATTCCATATCATTGAACCATCCCGAGATATACAAACCGAACTTATTAAATGATGTGTTTCACCATTTAAATTATTAAGTATTTTTAGGGCTTCGTCTCTGTCTGCTGGTTTTGAAATTATTTTTCCATTAAGATCTATAACGCTGTCGGCTCCTAGAACCAATTCTCCAGTTCTTTTTAAACTTATCTTATTCGCTTTTAGTTCAGCAAGATTCCTAGAAATAATTTCTGGTGATGCTTTTTCTTTTAATAGGCTCTCTTTAATACTATCTTCATCAACATTTGATGGTTCAACTAAACATTTAATTCCATTTTCATTTAAAATTTTTTTTCTAACGTTGCTTTTAGAAGCAAGAATTATCTTACTAATCATTATTTTTATGTATTTCGTGTATTTTAATTATAGAGGCTGCGGCTTCTTCAACCGATTTTCGGGTAACATCTATTGTTGGCCATGCATATTTTTTAAATGTTTTTTTTGCCTCCTCAACTTCTTTTTTAATTATATCGATACTTGTATAATCCGTGCCCTCTGTTTCTCTAAGAGTATTCATTCTATTTTTTCTTATATCAAGAAGTCTTTCTGGCTCACTTGTTAAACCGACGATGCAAGTTAGTTTTGGATTTTTTTTGAGGGTCTCTGGTATAGATTTTTCATTTACTAGAGGTATGTTTGATGTCTTAAAACCTTTGTTGGCTAAATAAATTGATGTAGGTGTTTTGCTTGTTCTACTAACGCCTAATAAAATTATATCAGATTTTTGAATTTCGTTAATTAAATTTCCATCATCATGATTCATAGTAAATTGAATAGCTTCTATCCTCTCATAATATTCTTCATTAAGCGCATGTTGCCCACTTGGTAAATGAGAGGCTTGTTGGTTTAATAGTTTTGAAAAACTAAGTATTAAATTCCCCAAAACTCCAAAACAAGGAATTTTTTTTTCATCGCTTTTGTTTCCTAAATATTTAGCAAGATTACTATCAACAATTGTATATAAAATTATTGGGTTTTTTTTATTTTTTGCGTCATCGAGTATTTTAAATATTTGATTTTCGGTTCGTGTAAAAAAATAAGATTTAATTTCATATTCAATATTTTTAAATTGAGCTTTTATAGCTAAAAATACTCTATCCAACGTTTCTCCTGTTGAGTCTGATATTAAATATATTTGATATGTATTACTCATAAATAAGATGTTTATAACTTAGTATTATTGTGGTTATCTTTAATTTTTAAAATATTTCTTAGTTTTCTTTGAAAAACCTGGTTTTTATTAACATTAATAAACATGTTAATTAATAATATACATTTAATCTAATAAAGTTAAATAGAGCTTTAAATTTACTAATTTACATTATTTTATTAACTTTTAATTGTTAATAAATGGTTAATAAAATGTTAAAAACAAGTAATTCTCACTAATCACATACTATATAACTAATACTATAATTAAATATTTACTTATTATTATGACACCAATTCAGGAAATTATATTAAATAAAAAAACTACTAATACACCTATTTGGTTAATGAGACAAGCAGGAAGGTATTTACCAGAATTTAGAAAAATCAGAAAATCAAATCCAAATTTTATCAATTTATGTTTAGATGAAAATTTATGCTCTGAAATTACAGTTCAACCGCTTAGAAGATTTGAATTAGATGCTGCAATAATATTTTCAGATATTTTAATGTTACCTTATGGATTAAATCAAAAAGTAGAATTTAAAAAAGATTTTGGCCCACAATTAGGTCCTTTAGATTTGGAAACAATCTCTAAAATAGACGAAATAGATTTTTTAAAAAAATTATATCCAATTTATAAATCAATTAAAAAAGTTAGTGGAAATAATTTAATTAAGAATAAAAATTTAATTGGATTTATAGGCGCACCATGGACACTATTGGTTTATATGATAAATAAACATTCACCAAAAAAGAAACTAATAAAAGATTTTTTTAAAGATGATTTTTTAATAAATAGAGTTTTAATAATTTTAGAAAAATTTTTAAAAATTCATATTAATTATCAAATAAAAAATGGTGCATCTATAATACAAATTTTTGATAGTTGGGCTGGTTTACTAGAAGAAAAAGATTTACCAAATTATATCTATATTCCAACACTTAACTTGGTTAATTATGTTAAATCATTAAATATACCAGTAATTTGTTTCCCAAGAGGAATAAAAAGTTATAAAAATTATTGTGATATCGTTAATCCCGATGTAATTAACATTGACTATGATGTAAATCCTAATTCTATATCTAAAGAAATAAACATACCTATTCAAGGAGGACTTGACCCTAAAATTTTGTTAACAGATACTGAAAATCTTAAAAAGAAAACATTAAAATATTTAGAAATTTTTAAAGATCATCCATATATCTTTAATTTAGGACACGGAGTTCTACCAAAAACCAACCCCGAAATGGTTGATTATTTAGTGAAGACAGTGAAAGACTATTAAATGAAAAAAGCAATTATCTTATTTAATCTCGGTGGTCCTGATAAAATAGAAAATGTCGAACCTTTTTTATTTAATTTATTTAATGATCCAGCAATTTTAAATCTACCGTTCTTTTTAAGGTACCCTTTGGCAAAATTAATTTCCAATAGAAGAGCGCCCGTTGCTAAAAAAATCTATGAAGAACTAGGCGGATCTTCCCCCATACTAAAACTAACCAAAGAACAGTCAAGCGCTTTAGAAATAAAACTAAATCAAACAAAAACCGAAGATGAATATAAGTGCTTTATCGTAATGAGATGTTGGAATCCGAGAGCCAAAGATGTGATTAAAGAAGTTCAATTATTTAACCCGGAGGAAGTTATTTTAATGCCTCTCTACCCACAATACTCTGCTGCAACGTCTGGCTCTTCAATTAAAGAATGGAAAGATGTTTGCAAAAAACATAATTACAACATTAAAACAGGCACTATTTGTTGCTATCCAACAGACCAGTACTTTATCAATGCGCACACAAAAGAAATAATAAAAAAGATTAAAGATCTTAAAAATTTCAAATTAATATTTTCTGCTCATGGTTTACCAGAAAAAAATATTAAAAAAGGAGACCCCTATCAATGGCAAGTAGAGCAATCAGTTAAAAAAATAGTTGAAAAACTAGATTATAAAAACCTAGATTGGATTTTAAGTTATCAAAGTAGAGTTGGTCCTTTAAAATGGATTGGACCATCAACGGAAGATGTAATAATTGAAAATTCTAAAATCGAAAAACATATAGTTTTAGTGCCCATAGCATTTGTTTCAGAACATTCCGAAACTCTAGTTGAACTGGACATAGAATACAAACAATTAGCAGATGCCAATGGATGTAAAAACTACACAAGAGTTCCCGCACTTGGTATAAATGAAGACTTTATACAAGCCATGTCAGAATTAATAATTAAAAAAGAAGAATATAAACTTAATGAACATCTTTATCCCCCAAAGAATCATTGCCCATCTAATTTTAAAAAATGCCCTTGTTTAAATTATGAATAGTTATTTATTATTAAAAAGCCTGCACTTGATAGCTGTAGTTTCTTGGATGGCAGGACTTTTGTATTTGCCTAGAATTTTTGTCTACCATGTAGAAAATAAAAAAAAGAAACAAGCCACAGATATTTTTGAGATTATGGAAAAAAGATTGTTTTATTATATTATGATACCATCTATGATATTAACCTGGCTATCTGGTGTTACTTTAGTTTATTTAAATGGATTTGAAATTTTATCTCAACTATGGATTCAATTAAAATTTGTTTTAGTAATCTTGTTATCAATTTTTAATGTGTATCTTGGCAGATGTATTTATTCATTAAAAAACAACACCAACACAAGACCAGCAAAATTTTTTAGAATAATTAACGAAGTGCCCACAATATTCCTTATTTTGATTGTTTTTATTGTTGTTTTTAAGCCTATCTAGACTTGAAATATTTATAAAGAGTATTATATTTAATCTATCTTACAAACCGTAAACTCAATCCCATAAAATGAATATACAAGAACTAAAACTAAAATCTTCTGAACAGTTGATTGCCCAAGCAGAAAAACTTGGCATAGAAAATGCAAGCACATTAAGAAAACAAGAAATTTTATTTGCAATTTTAAAAAAAGTTGCTGAGAAAGAAGAAATAACCGGCGCAGGCGTTTTACAACTGCTTCAAGATGGTTTTGGTTTTTTACGAGCAATGGAGTCAAATTATTTGCCAGGTCCAGACGATATTTACGTGAGTCCAAGTCAAATAAGAAAATTTGGGTTAAGAACCGGTGACACCGTTGAGGGTCCTGTTAGATCACCAAAAGAGGGAGAGAGATATTTTGCATTATTACAAGTTAGTAAGTTAAATTTTGAAGAACCGGAAAAAGCGCGTCATAAAATTGCATTTGATAACCTAACTCCATTATATCCAGACAAACAACTGGTAATGGAAGTTGAAACAACCAAGATAGAAAAAAAACCAGATTTAACTCCAAGATTAATTGATCTTGTAAGCCCCATAGGAAAAGGTCAAAGATCTATAATTATATCACCTCCAAAAGCTGGTAAAACAATGATCTTACAAAGTATAGCTAATTCGATAGCCGCCAATTATCCAGAGTGTTATTTAATGGTTTTATTAATTGACGAACGACCAGAAGAAGTAACAGATATGCAAAGGACAGTTAAAGGAGAAGTTATAAGTTCTACTTTTGATGAACCAGCATCAAGGCACGTAGCTGTTGCTGAAATGGTAATAGAAAAAGCAAAACGACTTACAGAACATAAAAAAGATGTGGTTATCTTATTAGACTCGATAACAAGACTGGGTAGAGCTTACAATGCAGTAATACCAAGCTCAGGTAAAGTTTTGACCGGAGGAGTTGATGCGAATGCACTTCAAAGACCAAAAAGATTTTTCGGGGCGGCAAGAAATATTGAAGAAGGTGGATCGCTAACAATCATATCAACAGCTTTAATTGATACAGGAAGCAGAATGGACGAAGTTATATTTGAAGAATTTAAAGGAACAGGAAATAGTGAAACCGTATTAGACAGGAAAATTGCGGAGAAAAGAATTTATCCAGCAATAGATATAACTAAATCAGGAACAAGAAGAGAAGAATTGTTGTTTGATAAAAATGACCTACAAAAAATGAATGTTCTTAGAAGAATTATTGCTCCAATGGGAACAATGGATGCAATAGAATTTATAAATTCTAAATTAAAAGAAACAAAAAGTAATTCAGATTTCTTTAATTCGATGAATAAGCCCGCTTAAGCTAAAATTTTTATTCTATTAATAATTGATTTTAATTGATAAATTTTAAAATAATTATTTTTTATGATTAAAGAATTGTCAGAAGAAAATCAAAAAAAAATAGAAAAATTAGTTATTAGTAAAAATTTTTCTGAAATAGAAAAACTTATATTTTCACTAAAAAAAAAGGAACAAGAAAACCCCTTTATATTGAATTTGCTAGGAGTATGCAAAATTTCAAAAAGAGTAAGTAATCAAGAAATTGCAAAAGAAGAAGCAAAAAAATCTCAAGAATTGTTCAAAAAAGCTTATGAAAAAGATAATAATTTTATAGATGCATTATACAATCTAGCGGAAGTAAGTCTTAAAACATTAAATTATGATGATGCTGTAATTTATTTAAATAATCATTTACAAAAAGTTATTTATGATTTTAGGACTGTGTTTTTTTTAGCAAGAATTCATTTTCATTTAGGAGAAATTCAAAAAACGATCAATTACTATAATAAAATTATTGAAAAAAAGGATGCAACTAAATTTATTTTTACCAATCATATATATGTATATAATTATTCAAATACCTACTCACAAAAACAGTACAATGAGTTCTGTAAACAATATCTGGAATCAATAAAAAAAATAGAAGAAAATAAATTTTTAAAAATTAATTATGAAAAAAATCCAAAGAAAATAAAAATAGGTTTTTTTTCAACGGAACTTAGAGATCATGCTGTTGCGAAATTTTTGAAAGGAACAATTAAAAGCTTAAATGATAATTTTGAAACTATTGCTTTTAATTTTACAAATCCAATACTTCAAGATGAAACGACAAAAGAGTTAAAAAAAACTTTTACAAGCTGGCATAATATTCATCACCTAGACGACGTTGCAGCTGTTAATTTGATAAGGGAAAAAAAAATAAATATTTTATTCGATCTTGTTGGTTACTCAGCTAGAAGCAGATTAGAACTTTTTAAGTATAGATCAGCACCGATACAAATTTCTTGGATTGGATATACTAACTCAACAGGAATTAGTGAAATGGATTATATAATTGCTGATCCTTATGTATTAGATAATAAAGAATATTATTCAGAAAAAATTTTAAGACAGCCAAATATATGGAGTTGTCATTTACCTTTAAATAACGAAATAAAAATTAATGAATTGCCTTATAAAAAAAATGGTTTTATCACCTTTGGATCCTTTAATAATTTTGCAAAAATTTCAGATAATACAGTCATAGTTTGGAGTGAACTTTTAAAAAAAACAAAATCTCAATTAATTTTAAAGTCTTCAATTCAAGTTCAAAAATCTGGAATAAATAATCTTTTAAATAGATTTAAAGTTCAAGGAGTAGATTTAAAAAAAATTAAAGTTTTAAAAAGATCTAAAAGTAATCAAACACATTTAGAATGTTATAATAAAATTGATATTGCTCTAGATACATTTCCTTATAATGGAGCCACAACAAGTTTTGAGTCAATATGGATGGGGGTTCCGGTTTTAACAATTAAAGGCAAAACATTCAATTCACGATATGGATATAGCATTAATAAAAATTTAAATTTAGATCAATTTATTGCTTTGGATAAAAACGACTTTATAAAAAAAGCAAAACTTATAATTTCAAATTATGAAGATTTGAGTCAGCTAAGAAAAACGTTAAGGAAAAAAGCATTATCTTCTCCCCTTTTTGATATTAAAAAATTCAATGAAGGTTTTATTAAAATGATTAAGAAGCTGACTTTAGAGAAGCAGTTGTAAGTGACTTTGAAATTATAATATTACAGGTATACTCTTTACATGACTATTTATGCTCTATCATCAGGTCCGGGTGTTTCTGGGGTGGCGATAATAAGAATATCGGGTAAAGAAACTAATCAAGTGATAAAATTATTAACAAACAAGGAACTTCCAAAAGCAAGAATAGCCACATTAAGAAAAGTAAACAAAATCAATACTTCTGAGCTAATAGATGAGGCAATAATATTGAGGTTTCCAGGGCCTGAGAGCTACACAGGCGAAGATATGGCAGAGTTCCATGTCCACGGGAGTAAAGCAGTGATTGAGGCACTACACTCCTCTATTTCTAAAGTAAAAAATTGCAGAATAGCAGAACCTGGTGAGTTTACAAAACGGGCATTCCAAAATGGTAAAATTAATTTGCTAAAGGCAGAGAGTATAGCAGATTTAATTTCAGCAGAAACTGAGATTCAAAGAAAACAAGCAATAAAAATTATGAAAGGTGCATCTTCAAAAAAATTTAACGAACTAAGAAACAAACTTTTAAAAATTTTATCATACATAGAAGCCAAAATAGATTTTCCAGATGAAGATTTACCAGAGAATATTTTAGATAAAATAAAAAATGACGCCGAACAAATATCGCAAAATCTAGAAAAAATTTTAGGTGATGAGAAAGTTGGAGAAATAATTAGAGAAGGTTTTAAAATTGCTATTGTTGGTCCAACAAACGCTGGTAAATCTAGTTTACTTAATTACTTAGCTAGCAGAGATGTTGCAATAGTTTCTGAAATTGCAGGAACAACAAGAGACGTTATCGAAACCCATTTAAATATTGATGGATATCCAGTGATAATTTCAGATACAGCTGGAATTAGAGATTCTAAAAATGAAATCGAAAAAAAAGGGATTAAATTAGGATTAAATAAAGCAGAAGACTCTGATTTGAAAATTATCGTAATAGAGCCTAAAAGTGTTGATTTTAAAGGACTTTTAACAAAATTAGTTGATGAGAATTCAATACTTGTTGTTAATAAATGTGATTTAATAAATAAAAAATTAGATTCTGAAATATTAAAGTATGATCACATTTTAATTTCTATTAAAAATAATATTAATATTGATCAATTAATTTTAAAAATTAAAAATAAATTAAAAAATAAATTTATTAGCACAAATGATATTTTCATAACCAGAGCGCGACACAGACAACATTTAAAAAAATGTCTACAACATATAAAAAATTTTAATCAAAAAAACCAAGTAGAAGAATTTGATAAAGCTGCTGAAGACTTAAGATTAGCCACAAGACATTTGGGCAAGATTGTAGGAAAAGTTGATGTTGAGGAGATATTAGGTAGTATTTTCAACGATTTTTGCATAGGCAAGTAAACTACGTTTTTGCTGCTTTTTTAACCGTATTCATCCATTTTTCGTTGATAAATATAGTTTATTTATAAATACAAGTCATATCTTGTAAATATTTTTATGAGTTATAAATTTAGAGTATGAAAAATGATCTATCATTTGATGTTGTTGTTATCGGAGGAGGGCACGCTGGATGTGAAGCATCAGCAGCTTCAGCACGACTGGGAGCTAACACTGCTTTATTCACACACAAAATAGAAACTATCGGGGAGATGTCTTGTAATCCAGCTATAGGAGGACTTGGTAAAGGCCACCTTGTAAGAGAGATTGATGCATTAGATGGATTGATGGGAGACGTTGCAGATAAATCTGGTATACAATTTAGGTTATTAAATAGAAGCAGGGGTCCAGCTGTAAGAGGACCAAGAACTCAATCAGATAGATCATTATATAAACATTATATGCAAAAAAAACTCCTAAACTACTGTAATTTAAGCGTTTTTCAGGATCCTGTTATAAGTTTTATTTTTAATAAAAACGTTATAAGTGGTTTTGAAACCCTAGCAGGAAAAAAAGTCATGTGTAACAAACTAATATTAACAACAGGCACTTTTTTAAATGGATTAATACATATTGGAGATGAAAAAACTCCAGCTGGAAGATTTGATGAAAAACCTTCTACTGGTTTATCTGAACAGCTTGCAAAGTTTGATTTTAAAATTGGAAGATTAAAGACAGGTACTCCTCCTAGACTTGATTCACGAACAATTAATTTTAAAATTTTAGAGGAACAATTCGCAGATGATGATCCTTACTTTTTTTCCTTCTTAACAAAAAAAAATATTAACGAACAAGTTTCCTGTCGTATGACTTATACAAACAAGAAGGTTCATGAAATTATAAAAAAAAATTTAAATCGAAGTGCAATGTATTCAGGTAGCATTAAGGGTGTAGGCCCAAGATATTGTCCTTCGATAGAGGACAAAGTTGTAAAATTTGCTGAAAAAGAACATCATCAAATTTTTTTGGAACCTGAAGGCATAAATGATCACACTATATACCCAAATGGCATATCAACTTCACTTCCAACTGAAGTTCAGCAAGAAATATGTAGCAATATCAATGGTTTAGAAAATGTTTCAATAATTAGACCTGGTTACGCGATTGAGTATGACTATATAGATCCTAGAGAACTCTTTCTAACACTTGAAACTAAAAAGATTCAAAATCTTTATTTGGCTGGACAAGTTAATGGCACTACAGGTTATGAAGAAGCAGCCGCCCAAGGCCTAATAGCAGGAATTAATGCTGCTTTAGCATTTAAGAAATCTGAACCATTTATACTAGATAGATCTGATGCATATATTGGTGTTATGATAGATGATTTAGTTACCAAAGGCGTTGCAGAACCTTACAGAATGTTTACATCAAGAGCAGAGTATAGATTGAGTCTAAGAGCCGATAATGCCGATCTTAGACTGTCAACTAAAGGAATAATGATTGGTTTGTTATCTGAAAATCGTAAAATAGTTTTTGAGGAAAAATCACAAAAAATCGCGACAGTAACACAACAAATGAATAATTTAAGCGTTACACCCTCAAAAATAGCTAATTTTGGAATTAAAATTGCAAAAGATGGTGTTTTAAGATCTTCTAGTGAGATTTTAACACAAAAAAACGTTAATATGGATAAAATTAGAGAAATTTGGCCAAGTATTTCTTATTTTAGCAGAGAAATTGATGAGCAAATAGAGATTAACGCCCATTATAGAGGGTATCTAAAAAAACAGAAAGCAGATATATTGGCTTTTAAAAGAGATGAAAATCTTATTATTCCCGATAAAGTTAACTATGATGAACTTTCTGGTCTTTCTAATGAGGTTAAGGCTAAATTTAAACTAATTAAACCCAAAACGATGGGTCAGGCACTCAGAATTGATGGAATTACTCCAGCCGCTGTTTATATTTTGTTGTCATACGTTAAAAGAAAGTCTATTAAGCATATAGCTTAATGAAAGACGAAATAATTAGAAAATACTCGGCATTAAATCATTTAAACGTTTCACGTGAAACTTTTTTAGATTTCGAAACATTTATATCAATGATTATTGATAAAAATAAAGAAATTAACATAATTAGCAAAGAAACATGTCAAAATGATACTATAAGAATGAGACATATAATAGATACAGCACAAGCCATTGATTTTGTTAACTTAAATTCAAATACAACCAGTGATTTAGGTACAGGAGGTGGAATGCCCGGCATAGTTATGGCAATTATGATGAAAAGAATAAAAAAAGATATGAAGCTAATTCTATATGAAAAAAGTTATCACAAAAGCACATTTCTAAGAGAAGTTTCAAAAAAACTTAATTTAGAGACTGAAATAATTCAAAAAAATGTATTTAATGAGAAAAAATTGGACTCCGGCACTATTATGGCAAGAGCATTTAAACCTTTGCCGATTATTTTGGATTTAATTAATAAAAATTTTAATACATATAAAAATTTAATTTTATTCATGGGCAAAAATGGGAAAAAAACTTTAAAAGAAACTTTAATAGAATGGAATTTTGAATACACAGAAAAAAAAAGTTTAACAAGTAATGAATCTTTTTTATTAAATATAAAAAACATAAAAAAAAAAACTTTAAATTGACATGCAAATTATTTCAGTAATAAATCAAAAGGGTGGAGTAGGGAAAACCACAACTGTAATAAATCTTGCGGCAGGTTTAACACAACAAAGAAAAAAAATTCTAGTATTAGATCTAGATCCTCAAGGTAATGCAACAACAGGTTTGGGAATATCAAACATGGGTAATTCAGATGAAACAATTTATGGAGTTTTAAATGGGACTAGCTCAATTTTAGAAGTTATAAGAAAAACTAAGTTTAAAAATTTGGATATAGTAACTTCAAATGTTGATTTGTCAGGACTAGAGGTGGAAACTGCAGGAGATAGCAACAGATCCTTCATTTTAAAAGAGAAATTAACAGCGTGTTTAAATGATTCTAGAGCATCTTATGACTATGTCTTGATAGACTGCCCTCCTTCGCTGAGTCTTCTAACTGTTATGTCTTTAGTGACATCAAATTCACTCTTGGTGCCATTACAAGCAGAATTTTTTGCACTTGAAGGTTTAACTCAACTAATAAAGACAATAGATCGTATTAAAGTAAACTTAAATCCTGACTTAAAAATTAGAGGAATACTTTTAACAATGTATGACAAGCGAAATAAACTTTCTTCTCAAGTAGAAGCAGAAGCTAGAGATTATTTTGGTGACAAAGTATATGCTACAGTAATACCACGAAATGTGAGACTGTCAGAAGCTCCGTCTCATGGAATGCCAGTTTTAATTTATGATAAATCTTGTCCAGGAAGTAAATCATACTATAGTTTTACAGATGAGTTTATTAATCAAGAAAGAATAATAGGGAGCGCTGCATAATGGATTCAAATAAAATAAAAAAAGGGCTGGGTAGAGGTCTATCATCATTAATTGGAGAAACAAAAAAAGATACAAATATTAATAAATTATTAATTAGCGAATTAGTTAGTAATAAATTTCAGCCTAGAAAATTTTTTAAAAAAGAAAGTTTGGAAGAATTAACTAATTCAATTAAAGAAAGAGGTATAATTCAACCAATAATAGTTAGAAAATCCAATGTTGAAAAATTAAAGTATGAAATAATAGCAGGAGAGAGAAGGTGGCTCGCAGCGCAAAAAGCAGGTTTACATGATGTACCAGTTGTAATTACAGAAGCAAACGATCTGAAGTCTTTAGAATTTGCGATAGTTGAAAATGTTCAAAGAGAAGACTTAAATGCAGTTGAAGAAGCACAAGGCTATAAACGTTTAATTAATGAATTTTCATATGATCAAGAAAAAGTTGCAACTTTTATTGGCAAGAGTAGAAGTCATATAGCTAATTGTTTAAGATTATTAACTTTACCAATCGAGGTTTTAAAATTAATTGAAGAAAAAAAATTGACAGCAGGTCATGCAAAAATTTTAGTTGGTTTACAAAATATTACATTTATAGCAAATAAAATAATTGAAAGGAATCTATCCGTAAGGCAAGCAGAAAAATTTGTTAAAATTTTCAAAACAAGAAAACAATCATTTCAAAACCAAAAAGATACAAATCTCCAAGCACTAGAGTCCTCAATCACCAATAAAATCGGATTAAATGTCTCAATTAAAAATAAAAAAAATAATACAGGATTTATAACTTTTGAATATAAAGATATGGATCAATTAAATAAAATTATTGAAATAATAAAATCTAATTATTAGTTCTTAAAGTTTGTTCGATAATAAAATTTGATAAAATATTAATTGAGTTTGAGGAATTTTTTTTTATCAAGTACTCAATTTCATTAATTTTATATATTAAATTTCCAACATTTTCATATGACCAGCTTTTCATTTGTTGCTTAACAATTTCTTTATCTTTCCAAAAAATTGGTGGCTTAAACGAAGAGATTATATCGTCAATATTTTTTTTGTCTTTAGATTCCTGACTTAGTTTTAAAAGTCTCTTTGCTTTCATTAAAAAAGTTCTAATAATAATAATACAATCCTCTAAGGAATAATTATTTTCATTCAAAATATTAATTGTTTTTCTTTTGTTTTTTGCCAGACAGCTATCTACTAACTCTGAAACATCATAATTTTCAGCTAAATTAGTAAGTTTTAAAAGATCTTCTATTTCTACCTTTTTTTTATTTTTTATAAAATTTTGTATTTTTTGTAGTTCATTATTTAAATTCTGCCTATCTCCTCTACACCTTTCGACGATTATATTTATTGCTTGTTGTGACATTATAATTTTATTTTCTCTAAAAAAGTTATTAACTACCCCCATTAACACTTGGCTTGTATCTGCATAAAAAGGCACACATATAGTTTTTTTATTTTTTTCAAAAAAGGATCTTAATTTAGATCTTTTTTCAAGAATATTTGCATTTAAAATTATAATTAAATCTGTAATATTTTTTTCAATTATTTCATCTACTATATTTAATAATTTATCAGTTGATCTATTAACTATAATTAATTTTTGACTTTCAAAAAATGATTTAGATAATATATTATTAAAGAATGTTTCTTCATTATTAAGAATTTCATTTTCATCATAAGTGTATATCCCGTTGGAATAATTTTTTTTGAATTTTTTTTCTATTATTTGGTTTTTTAAACCTTGATTTTCACCGTATAAAAGAAAATAACAATTTTTTTTTAAATCAACTTTACTTAATTCAAAATTTTTTAATATCATTTAAAGTGTTTGTATTTTTATGATTAAATTTTCGTATATTTTATTTATTAAGTTTTCCTCAATATTCTTTTTATATTTACTTAAATCAAACTTATTGGATTGATTATTAAAATTAAAAGTTTCACTTAAATTTAATATGTTAATAGATTTCTCATTATATAAAACTTCTATCTTAGTTTTTACAGACATTACAAAAACCAAAGGGTCACCCTTTGAATCTTTTGAAGCAACATATTCATTTTTTTCTGAAGTTATTTTTAATTTATATTCTTTTTTATTAGCATCTTCTATCTTGTAGTCTTTTAATCTTTTAGATATTTTACGTGTAATATCATCACTATTTAAGTTTTCTATATCGCTTATGTAAAAATCTAAATTTTTTGAAGAAAATATTGGCTCATATCCCGCACAACCAAAAATAAAACATATGAATAGATATAGTATTATTTTTCTCATTTAATTATTAAGTTAATTAGTCTATCTTTAACATAGATACTTCTGATAACCTTAGTTTTATCAAAATATTTTTTATATAATGGATCTGATTTAATATTATTTATTAGTTGTAACTCATCTATGCCTCTATCACTTTCAATAAGTCCTCTTTTTTTCCCATTGATTTGAAAAACAATCTGAATTGTTTTCTTACTTAAATGTTTTGGATCAACTTCAGGCCACTTAATATCGGTATTTTCTCCAAGCTCTTCCAAACACTCTGATATGAAGTGAGGTACTACAGGGCTCATAATTTTTAATATTTTTAAATAGTTGTCTAACAATTTTTCTTTATGTAATGGTTTTTTAATAAATTTAATTAAAAAATTATATGTTTCATGAAAGTTTGCAACAATTACATTGTAATGAAAATTATCTAAGTTTTTTGTTATCTTATTAATGAGTTGGTTTGTAAATTCATTAAATTCAGTTTCAGCTGCATCTATATCTGTATTTTCGTTTAACAATATCTTTTCTTTTATAGTTTGATGTAATAACCAAAATTTTTGTAAAAACTTATAAGATGCTATCATGCCTTGCTCTGACCATTGTACATCCTTTTCTGGTGGACTGTCGGATAATATAAACAGTCTTACAGCATCTGCACCATAGTTTTTGATTATCTCTTCAGGATCTACAGTATTTTTTTTTGATTTTGACATTGACTCTGATGATCCCACAAAAACTTTTTCATTTGGTTTATCTTTAAGAAAAAAATCTTTGCCATTTTCACTAGTTACATCACTAGGGTTTAACCATTGATTATTTTTATTTTTATAAGTTTCATGACATACCATCCCCTGTGTAAACAATCCCTGGAAAGGTTCTGTAAAACTAAATTTTTCATTTTTATAGTCTATTGCCTGCATAAAAAATCTTGAGTACAACAAGTGTAGAATTGCGTGCTCAACTCCACCTATATATTGGTCTACTGGCATCCAGTATTTAACTTCTTCGTAATCAAATCCATAACTTTTATTGTTGGGAGAACAAAATCTTAAAAAATACCACGAAGAGTCTACAAAAGTATCTAACGTGTCGGTCTCAAGGGTACATTCTTCATCATTAATTATAATTTTTTTCCAGTCTTTTTGATGATCAAGAGGATTACCTGTGGTATTTAAATCAATTTTTTCAGGTAGTTCTATCGGTAATTTTTCTAGAGGTACCTTTATTATTTCATTATTTTTATTGTAGGCTATTGGGATAGGACAACCCCAATATCTTTGTCTAGAAACTCCCCAATCTTTTAATCTAAAATTAATCTTTTTCTTTCCTATTTTTTTTTCTTCAAGTATTTTTAAAGTCTTAGCAATAGATTCATTTGGAGCTTTTAAACCATTTAAAAATTTAGAATTAAAAATTATCCCTGTTCCCGTATAAGCTTCTTTATTTATTTCAAAATCATCTTTTTCATCGTTTGGTTTTACAACCGTGGTAATTTTAAGATTATATTTTAGGGCAAAATCTAAATCTCTTTGATCATGTGCTGGACAACCAAATACAGCACCAAATCCATAATCCATCAATACAAAATTTGCAAAATATACTGGGACTTTAATTTTATGATCCAGTGGATTTATAGCAAATAGATTTGTTTTAAATCCAATTTTTTCAGCTTGAGCAATAGATTCCTCTGTTGTTCCCGTTTTTGAACAATTTTTTTTAAAATCAATAAAATTTTTATCATTTTCATAAAATTTTGAAATTGGATGATCTGCAGATATGGCAAGAAATGAAAATCCAAATAAAGTATCAGGCCGCGTGGTAAAACATTTTATTTTATTAACAGGTAGATCTCCTTCAATATTGAAATCAATTTCACAACCATATGACTTCCCTATCCAATTTTTTTGCATAATCTTTACTTTATTTGGCCACTGATCAAGATGATTTAGTCCTTCAAGTAATTCATTTGAAAACTTAGATATATTAAAAAACCATTGGTTCAGTTTTTTTCGCTCAACTAAAGCTCCAGATCTCCATCCTTTTCCATCGATCACCTGTTCATTTGCGAGAACAGTTTGGTCAACTGGGTCCCAATTTACATAATTTTCTTTTCTATAGATTAGACCTTTGTCATATAACTCTAAAAAAAATAGTTGTTGGTGTTTGTAATATTCTGATGAACAAGTAGAAACTTCTCTACTCCAGTCTATAGAAAGTCCAAGCTGTTTCAGTTGAGATCTCATAGTAGAAATATTTTTTTCTGTCCATTCTTTTGGGTCTAAATTGTTTAGTCTTGCCGCATTTTCTGCTG